>TARA_R100001463_G_scaffold54850_1_pt1 | contig 34253 bp, 65 predicted proteins | sample TARA_R100001463 | Tara Oceans TARA_R100001463 (sample SAMEA2622242) | marine metagenome | biome: marine biome (ENVO:00000447); feature: deep chlorophyll maximum layer (ENVO:xxxxxxxx); material: "saline water (ENVO:00002010), including plankton (ENVO:xxxxxxxx)" | depth 40 m
TTTGTCCTACTTAGCGATTTAGAAATGGAGCCCACGCAACACTCTACGTAGTTACCCGTTTATTCCAGTCTATTATTTAATTAATATTTAAACTCATCGCCATCATCGCTAATAGCCATCGCATAAATAATACACCCACATCCAACAATTGTCCAGTTCAAAATCAATGCACTTATTCCAAGTAACATCCACATTAACCATTTATTCATATCATTATTATTCTTTAATTTTCGTAATCATCCACTCGGGGAAGGTCCACTTCTTAGCTATTCTATGTACCTTTATTCCCCAATGTTTGAGGGTAAATATTTCATCAAGGCAAGGTTTACATACAATGTGCTTATCCGGTCCTTCCGACTTCACCGTAATCTCTACCCACGCTGAATTTACTTCATCACACACATTACATCTCCTCTTCCACTTGACTTCCTTAATTCTCCTCATATACCCATTTCATTCCACCACTCATCGTCATCATCTTCATAGAATTCTTCCAATCGCTTTTGCTTGCGCTTCTCATCCCACTCTTCCATCCACATCACAAAATAAAATGTTGCTACTATAAGTGCTATTACACCTACTCCTGCTAAAATTGTTACCATAACCTTATCTAATTTAATTAATAACTGTATATACGTAGTAAAATGATGCGATATGTAGAGAAGAGCTTGAAGCTTTGTTTTTTCTAATTTTTGTCTACTTTATTTCTCATTCTATCACTTACCTATTTACTATAACCCTTATTCCGTCCCATCACTAAAACCACTTAAAAACCCATAAACAAAAGCTCCTAATAATATAATTACTACTATTGCTTTAGTCCATTCCATTTATCTAACTTTTATTTTTGTTTTTACTTTATTTAAAGCTTTATCCATTCTATCTGCTACTTCCATATATGGATGTTTTTTAGCTAATTTTTGGGATTCTTTCATAACTTCATTATATATTCCCAACTCACGTGCTTCATATAATATGTCTTCTGTATTTGCCATTATAATAGTCCTTTATCTTTACATTCATTTAAAAAATCATTTGGATACATTTGTATTCTACCTGTATAACTTGGATTATTTATTTTTTTATTTTGTATAGTAACCTTACATTTAGCTGCTTCATATGCTATTCTTTGTCCTAATTCACCACCAGCAGCATGACCTAAATAATCATACAATGATAAATAATCTCCTGTATATTGTTTTTTATTTCCCATCCCAAACGTATTCACTTAAATCTTGTTTTGTTATTCCCCAATCTTCTGCAACACCATCTTTACCTCTACAGTAACCGCAGAAATGAGGTACTTTATCTCTTTCTACTTGTAATTCTTCCCATGTATCTATCTTATCTAAATCAATAAAATCTTCATCTGTTATTACAAAATTATGTTGTCCCTCAAATTGCTTATCAAAATATTTAAAATATGCTATTAATGGACATAAATAAATTTTATTATCTACTAATTGAGTACAACTTTTTCTCCAATAACAATCATAAGCTAATTCCTTATAGTTATCTTTAAATTCACTGTGTAACCATTTAGAACCAAATACTGCTTTATCTTCTGAAAAGGTACTGTACCAATACCAATCAATTTTTTCCTCATTTAATTTAGCAAAAATAGTATCATAATCAATTTTCATACCTTGTTCATCATTTTTATATAATGACACACAAACTCTTACTTTATTTCTTCTTAAACATTCAAAAAACTCTGGCTTTTGTCTAGGTACTAGAATACCATTAGTTATTAATTGTAAAGGACCTTCATCATATTCATAAGGAAATAATTGTTTAACATGATCAATACAAGGTATTAATTGTTTAAATAATAAAGGCTCCCCACCCATTAAAGTAATTTTTTCTAAATAATCAGGATGACCATTATTAGTTAATTCATATACTTTTTGAAAATCATGTTTAATTTTACCTAATGTTTTAGGAATTTCTCCTTTAGTACTTCTTAAGTTGGAAAAATGAGCACAAGATTTACAGTTAAGATTACATCTATCTATAACATGATATTCAATTCGAAGTTTATTACTATTCATAACTTACATAAATTAACTCTTTATCATATTTATGCATTTTTTTAGGATCTTTACCTTTAGCAATTTTATGTGTATCTCTTAAACGTGCTAATTCAGAATCTACTTTAGATAATGTTGGAATATTTCTAACTGAAATAGTGTTTCTAACACCTATTTTTGTTTCTGTATCCTTATTTTTGATAATAGGGGCATTATCAATATGAACTGTTAATCTGTAACCCATGTTTTTGTTTTTAATATAATAATTTTATTTTACTTCTCCAAATTACTTTGTTTTTCTTTTATATCTAAATGCCATTCCTCCATATCATCAATAGTACTTTTATCATTATCAACAACTATTTTTAACATACTATAAGGATCAACATCCTTATTAGTTGTAATTAATCTATATTTTTGATATAACATTTCATCTTTTTCTAAACAATGATCACATACAATTCCTTTACCTACTGTACTTGTTACTTGATCATATGTTATTACATCTGCTAATAATTTTTCATTAATTTCCTTTTTTGGATTATCATACCAAAATTGACCATATTTTTTGTCCCATTTTTTAATTAATTTTTCGTATTTTTCAACTAAAGGAGACATTGCTGTATACATTTCTTTATTAGTAGTTTCAGCACCACACCAATCACATTTATTTATAGATCCCATACACTATGTTTTCTTTTACGTTTATGATAATTATACCAAAGTTTTTTAATTAATTTTATCATCCCAATTTTTTAATTTATAAGCTAATGTATCCATTTGATAGCTGTAAGTTAAAAATTTTATTAATAATTTTTTTATCATTCTCCTCTATTTACATAACTATACCACCAAACAGCAATTGATGCTAATACAACAACAGATCCAAACACATATAATAAAAACCAAGGACTATTATAATCTGCTAAAAATGCTGGGGTTACCATAACTGCTAACCATAGTAAAAATACCCAACCAGTATTAGTTTCTAATTTCTTTTCAACTTTATATGTTAATTCTTTATTAATTAGTCTATTTAAGGCACTCTGCATATCTCTTCCATACACAGGTTGTTTATGGATAGTACCGTCTTTTTCACCTATTGTAACTAAATATTTGTAATAACCTTTGTATGATTTACTTTCACCTAATAACTTACAAAAAAGTGCTCTACGTTTATCGTATTTTTTATTAGCCATTTTTTATATCATTAATTATATTATCCATTCCTTCAATAGTAACACCTTCAGGAAATACTGATTCAAATACTTCTCTACCTGCTTGTTTATATCTTTTTAAGATAAAGTTTACTTTTTTTCTTCTAATAACATACTCATCATATGTTTCATTTTCTCCTCTAACAGGATCCATATTTAAATTTTTAAATAAGGGTTTAAAATCTTTATTCATCATAACTATCTTTTTTTAATTTACTATAAATTGCTTTTTGTTTTTGTTTTCTTAATTTAGTTGATTTTTTTATATGTTGTTTTTTCTCTCTTAATTGTTGTAATACTTTAGTATTTCTAAATTTTTTTTTAAAACGTTTTAATGCTCTATCAATTTTTTCATTTTTACCTACTTTTATTACTAACATATATTATTTTTTAGTCCACACTTTTGATTTACCCTCTAATGATTCTTCATATTTGTATCCTTTACTATTTAAATAATTAGCAACTTCATTCATAGTTAAGGTATTATCTTTTAATATATTTTCGATTTCTAATTTAATTAAATCATCCATTTTGATGTAAATATAACCATCAACTATTTGTTTAGAACAACCATCCCATATTTGAGATATAATTTCTTTATCTAAATTCATAATTTATTTTTTAATTTTACTAATTCACTACATTTTTCATAATCTTCCTCTTCAACATAATATTCTATCATACCATCTAAAACTTCCATTTTAGTTGTGTTTGATAAAAATTCCTGTGAAGGATCAACTAATAATGGTACATCAATGTCTTGATCAAATAATTCTTTGACTGTAACATTACCCATTAATATATTAAAAGTATTGTCATTAGCCAACCTAGCTAATTCTTCATCTGTAATCTCATTTTGGAGATTATTATTAAAAAAGTTTTCAAAATTTTCCATATGTTATAAATATTCTATTATTTCTGCTTCTTGTATTATTTCACAAAAGAAAAATACATTATCATTTTGTAGCACATGATTATAACCCATCTCATCTCTATACATTTGTACCCAATCAAATCTTATCTGATTATTTTGCATAAACATATGTTTAGATATTTCATTTTTAACGATATAACCTATATCATTTACATATTTTATGTAATGTACTCCTATCATTTCCAAAATACTTGAATTAGTACTAATATTAATGCTAACAATAAACTTACCATTACTTTAAGAGAAATTCCTTCTCCCATAAGCCAATTAGTAAATACAGCAAATGAAATCATACCTAAAGCAAAACCAAGTAACCTACCAGGCCAAAGTAAATCATCAAATGCTATAAATGCCCATTTTGTAGCATAAATATATCCTAAGCTAATTGGTATACCAAATAAACTTAATATAAAAGGATTATTTTTACACCATTCAGATATAAATTGTCCATTTGTTTGAAACCAAACTGCCGATTGGGTTACCAAAAATATTAATATTGTATATAATAATGCTTTGCTCATATTAAAAATATCTCCAAGTTAACCTAAATACACCTAAATAAAGGTTAAATTCAGTCCAATCATCTTCAGCAACATCATTTTTACCATAATATGACGCACCTATTAAAAAACTATCTCCTGTTGTTACTATTTGAAAATCCATACTATTCTAATTCTAATTCTAAGTTAATATTATTGAATTCTGGGTCTTCAGTTTCCATCAGTTCCTCATCTGTTGGTTCATAATCATCTAACTCATCAAATTCATTTTCCCATTTAGCTTCTTCAGCTGCAACTTTAGCTTCAATTTCTTCTTGCTTACTTTTATCTATTTTCCAAGCTATAGGAGCTAATAAACCTGCATTTTCAATTACAGACCATATTCTCTCTTTCCATAAATCCATTTTAACACCATCAATTACACAATAATAACCTTTATGTGTTGTAATATCACCTAATCTATCTAAAAATGACCTAGTTAAAATATCTAATTTACCTCCAATCTCAAAGTTTTTACCATACTCTTCATTACCATTAGTATTGGCTTCAAACATTTCTTTTATCTCAACCCACTCATTTGTGAGTACTAATCTTTTTACTTTTGACATAACTTTTATTTTTTAACTCTAATAAATTCACCTTCATATGATACCATTCTTCCTAATATAGGATGAACTATACTACTAGTATCATTAACATTTTCTCTTTGGTGTTTTTTTAAACTATCTAATTTTAATAAATTAATAAATAATTTACCATCCACTAATTTACTATTATCTGTATTTACTCTAATTTTCGACATAACCTTTATTTTAATTATTATTATTTTTATTGTAAACCTAATATTGATCCTAAAATTATCATTAAATAAAATGATGCAAACATTAAAAATACTGTTGCACTTTCTAACAACATTTCTTTTGGATTTGACTTACATTCACTTACAAACTCTTTAACTAATTCTAACATAATATTGGTTTTAATTATTAACTCATTTACGGGGTAAATATACGAAGGGAATCTGGCTTCTCCAAATCCCTTCGTAATTACCTTTTACATATTTAATGGGGCTTCAAACAACCAATTTACTTTATTTTTACTATCTAAATTAAAGTATAATTTATTACCATTACCACCTCTACGATTCTTACTAAAATGTAAGTAACGACCTTCTTCATCAAACTTTAAATGACCCATTGCTGTTGTCATGTGTTTAATTTTATTTGATCCAACGAACATACCACTTTTAGTAACTTGTTGAATAACTAAAAATGTTGTATTTATATTATCCTCATTATTACCTTGATTATGTTCATCTAATAATTGAAGAATTCTATTTGTATTTGACTTAACTGAACCACCAAATTGCTCAACATAACTATCTGAAATTTCAGCAAGTGAATCAATTAAAACACAATCATAACCTTCTTTTAATGCTGTTCTTAATACAACATCAGGATTAACTTCAGCATAATCACCCATAAATAGAATATCTAATTTACCAAATTTTGGAAATCTACGAACATATCCTACCATATCAATTGCATTCATCTCACCTGAAATAAATAAACATTTTTTACCACCTTTTTGAAGATCAGCAAGAACATCTAATAATACTGTTGTTTTACCAACACCAGGATCACCTGTAACTACAATATTAGTTCCGGGCATTACACCTTTATCTGAACTGAAAAATTCATCAACCTTAGTTTTAGTACGCATTGGTTTAAATAAACCTTTATTAAAACTTAAGTCATTCATTTTAACTGTTTTAATACTCATTACTTTTCTTGGACGACCTCTTTTTACTGTGTTTGACATATAACCTTTATTTAATTTAATTGTTTGTAACTCATTTACAGGGTAAATATACGAAAGATATCTCAGGAAACCAAATATCTTCGCATGAATCTTTTACATACTTTCGTAATACCACTCATTATCTAATGCAGCTGAGCATGTTATTGTACAATCATCTTCAACATCATTTTCTTTTCTCCATTCTAATAATGTTTTTCCACCATAAAGTTTTAACATAATTTCTTCAATTGCTGAAGCAAAATTATTTCTTTCATAATATTCATCAAAAGTAATAAGTGCATTTTTTTCATTAACTGCCGAAAATAATACAGTATCTTCATTTGATAATCTTTGATAAATTTCTTTGTGATTGTTTTTTAAATTCATAACCTTTATTTTTATTTTGTTTTCCGGCGTCATGCCTTATTTACAGGGTAAATATACGAAAGCTCCTTCGGGGAACCAAATATTTTTGCGGGAGTCTTTATCTTGTTGTTAGACCGTGTACTTCTTGAATAAGATATTCTAATTCACGTTTAGCTTCTCTAACATCCTCATCAAGTAATTCTTGTATTTGTCTTAATTTTCTGTATAACTCGTCTTTACTCATAACTTATTTAATTATTCCTTTACTTAATATTAAAGGTGATTCATCTTTATTTATTTTAATACGAAAACAATTATCAAATTCTTCAACTATTAATTCTTTATTTTTGTATGATTTATAGTTATTGTAAACGTATTTTATGACTTGGCTTTTAGTTTCTTCGTTCATTATGATACTTTAGTAGTTAGAATTAAGGGTTCATCATTTGCATTTATACGAATATGAGCCACTATTTCTCGATGTTTATTAGATTTAACCCATTCAATTATTAATTCTTTATCTTTATATTCTGGGTAGTTTTCCCATACATATTTTTTTACTTGTGATTTAATAATATCTTTTATCATAACTATTATTTTATAATGGTTTTCCTAATAATACTTTAGTGTACATTTTTCCAGCAATTTTTCTTTGATATGAACCATCATCATTCATTTCAATTTCCTTACCTTTTAATGCTTTTTTTATTGTATCTTTATCTGTTACCATAGGTACTCCTTTGCCTAACATTATATCTTTTATTCTACCTGATACTTCAACATAATGTCCACTTTTCTTTAACTTATCAGCTTTATGATTTACTACTGCTGATTTAGCTGCTTTAGAACCATCGTGACCTGTTGCTACAAATTTTTCACCTGATGATTTTTTCTTACTTACAGATACTGCTTCAATATCTGGATCATCATCTAAATTGATTACTTCATAATCCGCTTCACCTTCACCATCAACTACGTCATCAGGAGATTTATAATTAGAGTGACCACCTATTGAAGCATAAGCTGTGTTAATTAAATCAAATATATCCCCAGAGTATTCTGCTTGTTCAGTATCATCTAAATCTACCCATTTACCTTTAGGTAAATCTTCATATAATTTACCTTCCTTAAGGTATTTTTTTAAATCAAAGTTACTCATATTATTTTTCTAATTCAGGATGAAATAATATATCTACTACTTCAGCGTCTTTTTTAATTGATTCCCCATCTACTTTAACTTCAGCTGGGTAGACTTTAACATCATCTCCATACCAATACTTTATCCTATAACCACCATTATCTAATAATTCTACTAATAATCCTCTTTTATAATCTTGTGATTCAGCTTGTAATACAATTTCTTTACCTCTAGGTAAAATAAGTTCGGCACTAGGTACTCTATTGCCTTCATCTTCTTTAGCTTCCTTAAGATATTTTTTTAAATCAAATGTATCCTTCATCATGCATTTTGTTATACATATCAATAAAAATAGTAAGTGGTACTCTATGACCCATGTTATTTTCTAAATGCATGTAAAGATCATTCCAATCTCCTCTTAACATATTAAATGTTTTACTAGGTGAAATAACATCATCAGCAGCTCCTAAAGCTACTATACCTTTTACTCTTTCTTTACCTGATGTTAAACCATCAACTTCAAATGTTCTACTATGAACTGCAGGGTTGAATGCTAAAACAGGAATACCAGTATGACTAGCTAATGCTAAAGCAAAATAACCACCCATACTAGATCCTATAATTAAATCAGGTTGTTCTGTTTTAACATAATCTAACCACTCTTTAAATACACCTTTTTGTGTATAATCCATAGCAGGTGCTTCAACAATGTCAGCTGCATTATCTAAAAATTCAACCTTAATACCACCTGGTTTGCTTTCTAATCCGTGAAAATATATTACTGATTTCATATTAACTTTCTATTTCACATCTTAATTCATACGCATCTTGCTTGGCTTGCTCAATAGCCATAATATCATATGCTTCATCTTCAGTGATACAAATCTCTTCTGTACCATTCCAAGCGATTGCACATTCATCTCCTGTTAATTCATCTGTAAAAAATCTTAATACTTGCATAACCTTTATTTTTTGTTCGTAACTCATTTACGGGGTAAATATACGAAAGATATCTCGGGTATCCAAATATTTTACGCGAGATATTCAAATACACTTCTACGTGAAGTTTTATATCGTTCTTTTTCTAATTGTAGTTGAAGTGAATATAAGTTACATAACATTTTTAAACCACCAGGTGTATTTTCTTCAATATCAGCTGCTAATTCTCCATCCATATTACTAAAAATATACCTTAAATGATCTACTGAACCCATCATATGTCTAATTTATTACTTACTTTTTCCCAATAACCTACAGTCATTTCATTTTGCATCCCATTAGGTCCTCCATTCCAACATCTAGCTATTTCCTCAGCTGTGTTTAATTTATAATATTTACAGTAAATATCAAACATTTGAATTGATTTGTTTCTTGACCACCTATCATTATAAGAATATCTTACTGGTAGATTTTGTCTTTTTAATATTCTATTAATATCATCTACCATACATTTTCTAATTTGTAAACAACCCACAGCATCTTCACTAGCATTATAAGCTAAATTATTATAACTACTTTCAACAAACATAATAGCTGATATTAGATGGGTTGTATTGTTTATATAATTATAGTCATATATTTCATATTCCCATTGTAATGTGTCTATTTCATGTTTTAAACTGTCTATAATTAAATCCTTAGTATCAATTTGATGCTTTAATTGATCTATTGTTGATGTTGATTTAGTAAATAAAATTACACAAGCTATTACTGATAATAAGATAATAGTTGTAGAGAAATATTTACAATCACTGTTAGATTTTGTCATTACCATAATTAAAAATTTTTTAAAAAGTCTCCTTTAATTTGTTTTGATTTTAATTTATCTGATTTTTCATCGTTTTTTAAAATCTTAGTAGCTAATTTTTCAAGATGCTTTTCTTTTTGTTTATCATAATCATTAACAATCTTGTTATGTTTTTTATTTTTTAAACCTTTATATTTTTTCATTATATTCTTGATATATAATCTTCTTCATCATTATTATTACTTAAACCTAATTTTTCTAATTGTTGAAGTTGATAATCATCTAATTCCCACTCAACATTTCCTTGATTTACTGGTTTATGATCTTCAATACCTTTAATTTGTTTATCAGTAAAAATATCACCTACTGTAAGAAAATAATGATTATAACATAATAATTCAATATTTTCTTTTCTATAATTTTTTTTATTATTATCTTTAAAGTTTAATAATAAAGGTATTTTATAATCATTTACCCTACGTTCATTAAATTTACATACAGCACATTCTTCTAATAGATGACCCTCTGTAATTAATCTATATTTTATTTTATCAGGGGAAAATGACGATGCATCAACCCTACCTTCAATTATATCTATTAGTGCTGGTTCTTTTCCTTTACCTCTTAAAAATTTAGGAATACCTTTACCACACTGATTTTTATGTTGTTCAAATAAATTATCATGAGTATTACTCTCATATAATTTGGCCCATTTTTTATAATGTATATAACTTACATTAAGATACCTAGCTGCAGCTCTATTACTTAGAGTTTGAGACATTGCAGCTATAATTTGTTCCTTACTTAAAGGTTTAGCTTTCGGCATTTCCGAATTTAACTTTTTTATTTAATTCTTGTTGTTTTTTATAAGCATCATATTGTTCTGATGTAACAACTTCAATAGTATTATAAGTATGATCACCACTACCTCCTGTTATATTAATTGCTTTTTTTGGTCTTTCTGTTGAACAATTAATACAAAAGTCATATCCAAATTTTGACAATCTTAATTCAGGCATATCCGCTCCACATCTAGAGCAACTTATCATTTCCATATTTCTGTAATGTTTATGAGATAAATATACGAAAGATATTTAAAATATCCAAATTATTTATCGGAGTATCTAAATTTTATATATGAGAACAAATCTTTAGGATCCTTTAGTATAAATTTTTTATCGGATCCTTCTTCAACTAATGGAATAATTTTACCATCTGGGCCTACTCTATCATATAAATAAAACATAATAAGATTAGTTGTATCTAACCCAAATTGAAGTTTTAACATATTTTCTATTACTATCCAAAGGGGATCAACTAATGAGTGTACATCTAATCCTATCTCAACAACTTTCTCTTCTAGCTCCTTTGCTTTTTCTAGTTGTTCTACAAATAAGATAAATAACTTTTCTTCATTTTCACTAATATTATCCTTAATAATAATATCACTTCCTAACATCTGTTTAAATAAACCTCTGATGTCACCTTCACCTTCAAATAACTCACCCACTATTTTATAGATTCTTTTTTAGAACAACACTCATCTACTTTTTTAGTAGTAGAACACCCACTAAATAATGTTAATGCAACTAATAATACTACCATACCAATAATAGCATACCATGCTGCTTTAGCACTATTTTCATAGTTTTCTTTACTTTTTCCTTGGAATTTCATTTTTATATGTTTTTGTTACAATAAATAATTCTTTAAATTTATCTAGAGGCATTTGTTTTAAATCAGCAAACCACTTATATGCTTCTTCATTAGAATGAAATGATTTTCTGGTTATAACTTCACTTCCACCTTTATAAAATAAACCGTATTCTGTCATGTTTTTGTTGTTAATATATGAAAAATTTTTTACTTCTCCAAATTATTTAATATAGATTTTATCTCAGCACATTTTTCATATTCTTCATATTCTTCAAAATAATTACTAATTTTTTTTAATGCTGATGGGTAGTATAATGATGATAATTTAATTATAACAGATAAATTTACTATGTTAAATAACTCAACTGTTGTCCATTTATTTTTAATTGCTTCCTTAATAGCTTTAAAAGAATCTTTCATTATAATATCTCTAAATTCTTCTTTATTAGATAATTCTTTTAACTCCCTTTTAGTACTATAACTTATCTCAATACTTGTAATTTTTCTTTTTTTTGTCTCTTTCTCCATAGTAATAAATTTTAGGGGTTGATGGTTATAAATATTAATCAATTACAATTAAATTCATGTCAAATTTAGGATTATTACAAATAATATTATTTAATGATATTTTATTTTTAATGTATAACATAATATTACCATATTCATATTCTCCTTCATCATAATTAGCAATTATTAAATGAATTTTATTAATTATTTCAAAATCAGAGTTTTCTAATGTATTACCATCTATTACTAATTTTACATTATATTCTAATATATGATCATCTTGAAGATTAAAAATTTGATTGTAATGATCTAAATTATGATATTTTGATGTTTTTTCCCACTGTTCATCTGTAAAATTAAGTAGTTTATTAGCTAATTCATGTTCTTTAGATACATTATTATTTACTATTTGACTTACAGTGGCATCATCAATCCAAACTCTAGAAAATAAAGGTTCTATATTATTAATAATGTGAGGAGGCAATTTAGAACTATTTTTTATTTCTAATTCTACATCATATTTTACTAATTTTTCTGTACCATGATTAAATCCACCCCACTTTCTTATAAAACGTCTTAATTCAATTTGATCTGCTTGTTCCTGTAGTTTAACCCTATTTTGAGCTTCAGTATTATCTTTTTTGAACCAATCTTTTCCTCTAGATGAAGTACATGTAAAATGATACACAACAGCATTAAATGTTTGTTTTAATTTAATTCCTTTATGTAAACATCTTTGTACTAAGTCAGAATCTTCTCTTGATCTTCTAAATAATGTATCATATCCTCCTATATCTAACCATACATTTTTATAAAAAGTAATGGGAGCAAAGAAATAATCTGTTGTTTTATTTTCTTTTATAATTAAAGAATATTCATTCCATTTTTCTAAATTAAAGTCTAAAGGATCTGTTCCAAAATCTTTAGTTATAGTTAAAGGTGATTCGCCATGTAAAGGTGGTTCAACTCTAGTAGCACTTAATATAGTATTCTCTTCAATTTCTTTTAATATGTCTGTATCATAATGAGGAGAAATAACCATATCACTTTGTAAATAACTTACTATATCATGTTTGGCTAATTCAACAAGTAAATTATTATTCCTAGAATAACCTATACATGGGGGTAATTTATGAGTAATGATTTTTAAATCATAAAATTTATCTTTAATTGATTTTAAATATTCATAAGTACCCTGGTTGTCATTATCTATGAATATTAAAATTTCATGCTTATCTCCATCTAAATTTATATCTAAAGAATTAAGTAATAATTTAATATGATTTAATTCATTAATGGCTGTATTGATTACAAAACTAATTGGTTTCATCTAATAACTTTTTATAAGTGTCTTTAATACCTTTTTCAATTCCTATCCACTTTAAATCTGGGAGGTTAAATTTGCCTACATAATCTTTAGCTTTAGTTGTTTTAGCTACAATACCTACTTTATAATCAGATAAATTATTAATTATGTGAGCTATATCTAATAAAGAATAATTTTTACTATAGCTACAATCTATATTTTTTGGGATATGTTTTTCAGTAATATAATAATCTACTAATTTGATTAAATCCTTCATATAAAAGAAATCCATTGATTTATCTTGATGTATATTAATATGTTCTTTATTAATATAACGTTTAATGTTAGATTTAATAAATCTTGTGTCCCACTCATTTTCATCAAAAACTCCATATATTCTTAGGTTGTAGAAAAGAGGTTCAGCATCAATAAATTTACTAATAACTTTTTTACTTAATCCATAGGGATCATTTGGTGTTCCTAATTCAGCACCTGATCCAAAATTAATTAATTTACCAAAATGGTGACTGTTATTATATAAGTTAAAAAACATTTGAAGATTTTGATAAAGTATATCAGCATTATCACTATGTAATCTACTACCTCCTACTACTGCTGTATGGATTACCACATCAAAATATTTACCTTCAAACCATTTATTAGTAGCTTCTCTATCAGTTAAATCAAAATCTTTTCTAGTTATAGAAGTAATATCATACCTATTCATTCCTCTCCATAAACCATTACTTAATGATTTAGCAATATAACCATTTCCTCCTGTTATTAATATATTCATCGTTTTAAATTTAAATAACTTGGCTTTTCATTATACAAAAATTCTTTATATATTGTGTTAGAAGATTTTTTAGGTTTAAATAATTGAATATTTTCTAAAGTAGATAATACTTTTATATCTTCTTCAGCCCAGTGAGAAAATCCCAAGTAGCCATAATCTTTATCTCTACCTCCACCTATTAATTTAACAGGAATATTTTCATGATTTAAATAATTTCTAAGTAATTCAAATGGTCTATAAAGCACAAATGGTGTAATTGAATATACTAATGGTATAAAACCTTCCATAGCTAAACCTACTGCTGTGCCAACCATAAGTTGTTCAGATGACATTACATTATAAAATCTATCTGAATAATCTATTTTTATTCTATCCCAAAGGCCATATCCTAAGTCTCCAGTTATCAAAACTATATTTTCATTGTACGACATTTCGCCGTGTAAAAATTCTGCAAATTCTTTTCTCATAATGTTGATTTATAATCTTCTTCTGACATTACATGGTAATGTGCATTTAATCCTCTTAAAAATGAATATTGGTTTACACTAGTATATCTAATATTAATTGTAGGTAAAAATGCTTTAAGTCTATCAACTAAATATTTTACATCTACTTTATCATAAGCAGCATAACCATTTACATTAACATAAACTTCTATATTTGATAAATTGCTTTCTTTAATAAATCTTAAAGCTTCCCAAACTGAACCTTCAGCTGATTCCCCATCACTAATTAAAACATATACTTTTCTATTTTTATTAGCTAATGCTCTACCCACAGCTACTGTTATTCCTAAACCTAAACTACCTGTGGAACAATAAATTCCATTTTCTTCATCTCTATGCGGATGGCCTCCATGTTTAAGGAATAATTCTTCTGCATTTTTTCCTTCATATTTTTCTAAAGCAGCATATAATGCTAAAGAAGCATGCCCTGAAGATAATATAAATATGTCATCTGGGTTTTTATTTCCGTATATTTCATCTATAATACCTGCTGCTGATAAATAAGATCCTAAATGGCTTAACTTATGTTTATAAGCTACTTCTAATATTCTTTTTTTTAAATCTACCATATAAAGTTTTCTTTATAATATTCAACTATTTCAGGCAATTCATCATCAAATTTCTTTTTAGGTGACCACCCAATACTTCTTAATTTACTATCATTTAAAGCATATCTTACATCTTGTCCTACTCTTGAATATGAAAAATCAAAAAATTGATTTTTATCTTCATCATAATAAGGAAATGTTGCTTTTAATTCTTCATCTTCACCATGATATAATGTAATAATTTTATCTACTGTTTCCCAGTTTGATTGTTCAAATCCTCCTGCTATATTATATATTTCATTATTAATACCAGATTCAACAATTTGAATTGTAGCATCAGCTGTATCTTGAGCATGTAACCAATTTCTAATAGGTGTACCATTATTATGTAGAGGTATTTTTTTACCTAAACCTAAATATTTAATTGATTTTGGTATTAATTTTTCAGTATATTGTCCTACACCATAATTATTAGTTGGTCTTACAATTACATAAGGTAAGTTATAGGTTCTAGCCCAAGCTAATATAAGTTGATCTGCTGCTGCTTTGGTTGCTGAGTAAGGGTTACTAGGTTTTAATATATCAGTTTCTAAATGCTCTCCTTCTGTTACATCACCATATACTTCATCTGTACTAAAATGCAACAATGTTGGTTTATCTTTATTTTCACCCCTGTAATTTCTAATCAATTCTAATAAATGATGAACCCCGTTAATATTTGAATGTAAAAAATCTTCACTTTTAACTATAGAATTACCAACATGGGTTTCTGCAGCTGTGTTTATGATATAATCACATTCATATAAAAATTCTAAATCATTTATATCACATTTTACAAATGAAAAATTAGTGTATTTATTAAATTCATCTAGTAAATTATTATTAGAAGCATATGTCATTTTATCTACTCCTTTAACATACCAACCTTTTTTTAGGCAAGTACGTGTTATGTAGGATCCAATAAATCCTAAACATCCTGTTATATATACTGTTTTTGTCATGCTATTTTATAGTGTTTGTGTGTTAATAAATAAGTATCAAGTACTTTTTGTTGTACCTCATCATCTATATATGGATTGTAACGTTCATCTGAATAAACCATTTGTAATCTAGATTGAAGTTTATATTGTATCATTTCTTCTTCGTTTATGTTAGGGTTTGAATCTATTAATGATATTTTATCTTTCCAAAATAAGGGTAAATCTTCTAGTGTAATTTTATCATCAACCCCATCTTTATTAAAAGCGTAATAATTTGAACTTTTTGGGTTAAGATTTACCCACCCTTCTTTATAATCATTATAACCATATCTTATTTTTATTTCACCTTCAAAAAATCCCTCTGGTATTGATAATGAAGGACAAATATTATTTCCTATTTTTTGGTGCATATACCCATCAAAATGTCTTAATTGTTCTTTATAAGGTATAATAATTTTTTGTTGAGGTAAATTAATATTATAATAATTTCTTATTTTAAGTAAATCTATACCACCTATACCATCTGTTCTTGGTAATTTTACCTCATCACCCCAATCTCCTGTAAAAAACCAATCATAATATAAAGATTTTGTAATTATATTTAAACTGTCTATACAAATTCCTTCATAGGATAAATAATTATCATTAATTTTAAAATTATTATTAAGTTTTCTTGGAGTAGATTCATTTAATTCAATATATCCACTTTTAGCCCATCTTATATTTTCTGGGAAATGGGATGTTATTATAGTAGAATTTTTATTATTCTTAGCTACTTTTACTAAATCTTTTAAGTAAGAATTATTAGAATCTATAAATATATGATCATGATTTCCTAAATAAAATATTAAATCACTATTTAAATCATCATATAACGCTTGCCATTCTTTTTGTAATTCACATCTTTTGGATGAATATATAAATTCAATATTTTTAAATTCTTTAGCAATAAAATTATAAATGTTTTTATTATCTTCTTCATTATAATGGTTAGAATCTAATTCTATATTTATTATAGCTTTTGACCAAGGATAAGCTTTAGCTAAACTAGCTAAACTGTATTTAGTAATATCTAATTTACTGTTATTGGGTAAATTACCTCTATCATAAATTACGTTTTGATTTGCCTTAGAAACTGTAAGGAAAACATTAAATAGTAGTACCATCTTCAATTATATTTTTTAAATGTAGTTCATATAAAGAATCATTATCTAACACAAATTCTTTTATTGCTTTATCATAATTAATCTTAGCATATTTTAACATTGAATTATATTTTTTTTCATTTAAATTATCCAATATATTATCTAATTCTTCTTGTGTATTAAAAGTAAGAATACCTCTTGTATCAAAAAATTTACTTATATTAGGACAACCATAATATATAGGAATTGTTCCTGTAATTATACATTCCACTAATTTTTCAGTAAAATAATAATCATTTTTTGAAATATTATTTTCAATAGCTAAAGCAAAAGCATAATTATGTAGTACATCTAATTTGCTTTCAACTTCTTTAATTCCTTTACCATATAAATCAATCTTATCTTTTGAATTTTTAATAAAATTTAATCTAACATTATGTCCCGGGAGAAATGCTTTAGCTGATGTGATACAAACAGCTCTATTAAATTGATTTTTAGGAAACATTTGTATTGTTTTATCAACATCAAATTCACCAATTACCTTAGGATAATAAGGAGGTATATTCATAGCATTAGGAAAAACTGAGAATGCAGTTATCCCCTCAGCATTACAAAATCTTGCATTTGGTAATGTATCTAATAAAATTTTATCAAATGTTAAAATAGTATGAAATTTATGAGCATTCTCTTTTACTTTATTCATTAATTTACTTTGGAAATAATCTCTTTGTTCTAATAATCTAGCTACAACTGGAACATCTTTTCCTATTTGGTACTCACCATTTAAGTATTTTTCAATATCCATATCATTAAATAATACTAAATCATATTCACCATCATAAACATTATAACAATAACTAAATTTAGATGGAATAGAACATAATTCTGCACTTGAAACATTTCCAAACACATTTACTTGAGGTAATTTTTTCCCACTTAATCCTTCTTTATACTTCTTTTTATTTCTAATTTCTTCTTCAAATTTAATATTACTACTATCTTCTCTTTCTTTTGTTCTTATACTATTTTGTTGTGAAGCATTATAACAATGGGTATAAAAATCAACAACACCAATTTTATCTTTAGGACACATTTCTAAACAAGGGAATTGATGAGCTAAATCAGCAGCATGCCAATAATATTCTCCATTTATATTAGATTTTAAATCATCATTATTTACTGATTTGATTAAAAAACTTCTAAAAGTACGTAGGTGGGATGCTCTCCAAACATCACTTCTATACATCTTATATTTGTGTATAAAATCTGAATATGGGGTTGATTGTGGGTTAGGTAAGGTTACTTCTTCACTTCCATCCCAACATACAAAACCTCCATAAGTCATCCAACAATCTTTTTCATTATAATATTTATTTAAATTTTCTAAAACATTATCATTATATAACCAATCATCTCCATCTAAATGTACTAATATATCATTGTCATTAGTAAGAAAGCTATCTAAATGCTCAAAATAATTGTATTGTGCTCCTTTATTTTCTTTATTATTAATAATAGTCCAATTACTTAATTCTCCTACTATATCTTTTACTTTATTAAATGTATTATCAGTTGATTTGTCATTAATGTATAATACTTCATAATTATCATAATTCTGGTTAAGTATACTGGCTATATTATATTCTACCCAATCTTCATTATTATAAGATGGAATTATTATTTTAAATTTATTTTTCATAATTCTAAATCTTTAATTCCTTTATTTCTAATTAAATTATGAGAATATGATGTATCTATAACTCCATCAGGTTTTTTATCATTTATTAAATGTCTTACTCCACCTCCAACACCTAAAATAAGCTTATCATATATAATCCCCACTTCTGATAATTGTTTTTCAGTTTCTTTTCTAGAACCTTCTCTTCTACCAGATATAAGAATTATATTATATCCCTTTATATCCCATTCTTGTAATTTTTCAATAGTACCAGGTAGTAATTCCATTTTAAAATTAGGTTTAGATGTTTCTAATGGAGTAACATGTTTTACTAAAGTACCATCTATATCACATATAATAGTTTTAGGTCTATTATTTAAATAACTCATTTAATTTATTTTTAATATTTAATTTTATTTTTTGATCAATATTAGGTTTTATTTTTTTAAATTCTTTAGTTGAAAAAACATAATGACCACATATTTTAATTAAATCTAATTTTTGGTTTATAGGATCAAAATCTTTATTAACCCATTTTATCCATCTTTTAGAATCATAACAAATTTTCCAAAATTCATTTATGTCAATACCTTCTTCTATGTATGAAAGAGTTTCAATTAAACCAAATTCAGGAGCAATATTAATAGCATCTAAACCTAATTCAAACTTAGATTTAATACATTCTACAGGTATATAATCTCCATTATGTTCTTTTGATAATAAATTGTATTTTTCAGCAATTTTAATCATAGATTTAAGTCTATCTTTATCATATTTGCCTGTATTTGTGTTTTCTTTTAAAGATGTCCCAGATTGTATTACAATATATTTAATTTTATTAAACTGTTGAGTTGTTAAATGTTTTTTTAATTCAAATAAAAATATATCTAACTCTTCAACTTCAAATTTTTTTATAGATTCTTCAGTTCCTACTTCATATTCTAATTTTGGATTAATGGAATGGCAATATTTAATCATTTTAACTGTCCATTCTAAACCTTTATCAAATGATGAATATTTTTTCCAAGGATCTATATGAATCATATTAAAATATTTACAATCATTTTTTAAAGAATCAAAACCATCATCATCAACATAACCTTGACCAGGGCCAGCATGATCTCTTTTTAAGAATAAATTTTTAGCATGTTTACTAAAATCTTTAGTATTCCAATTATTTACATATCCTCCATTATATTCGACTTGTCGTCTAGAAGGGATTAAACCAATTTTATTGCCAGTTTCATTAGAAAATTCTTTAATAGCATCTACTATGTTTTTAGACATAGGACCTACATAGATTTTAGGATATCCCATCAATATAAATTTTAAATTGTTCATTTGCCTGTGAATATGCAATACTTTTTCCACTTGGAGTAAATGGTCTACCATCTATTAATCTTCCTTTAGTACTTACTTCAACAGGTGTACAATTAAATATAATACCCTTTAATTGGGGAACCAAATTCCATTGGTTTCTTTTAATGATTTGATATTTTATTTCTAGTAAATTACAAGCATATTGTACTGCTTTACTAAACCCCCCATTACCCAAAATTTTTAAAGGTGAAGATGATAAATTATTTTTAAACATATTTAAATAATTATAAGCTCCTACCCAATCAGTATTATATGCTTTTAAATATCCATTATCATTAATAATAGTATTCGCCGCACCTATATATTTAACTTCTTTAGATAACTCATCAACATAATTAAGTACTTCTATTTTAAAAGGCATACTTATTGCAAATCCTTTAATATCTAGGATTTTTACAGCTTCAATTGAATTTTTTAAGTTATCAGAATAAAAAGATTTATATATAGCATTTATATTTTGATCCTGAAATTTATTGTTAAAAAATTCACATCCATTATTCCCTGGATTAGATGAAAAGGAACAATATATTTTAGTATCTTTATTTATTAACATTAGATAACATTTCTATAGACTTAAACCATAACATTTTTGAGAAATTTTTACTATGTAAAGGTGACATATTCAAAAATATAATAGCTGTCATTAATTTAATTTTATCTAAATCAAATCCCTCATTAATTAACCACTTTTCATATTCATTTTTGAATTGAGATAATTCATTAGGAACGTTAAAATTATAATCAATTATTGCTATACCTTCAGTATATTTAATAAAATCATCACTTTTAGCTAAATTATAAGGTATAATACAACCTCCATATAATTTTGCTAAATCATAATAAATATCTCCACCTTCAGTACTACCACCAAAAGATTCTCTCCAATCTATATATTTAAATGAGTCATTTTTACTATTATAGATAATATTATCAAATTGTAAATCTCCATGAAATAAATCATATATAGGATTATTAAATAAAACCTTTAAATCAATATTTGATAATATATTTTCTAATGAATCATAATCATGTCCATTTATATTATATTTTTTGGTATAATATTTTTTACCAAATCTATCTATAAATTTATTTTTTCTGTTTTCTGTTTTTGTAATATAAAAAGATCTATATAATCCCTTATCACCTTTCCAATGTTTTGATTTAGAAATATTAGAATGTAATACCGATAAGAATTTTTTATATAAGTTAATATCATTATAAGTGTATAAAGTTTTACCTTTTTCCCAATTATAACTTATAAAATTATTAGTACTAGTAAAGTCTGAAGGTATTAAACCATTTAAAATTTCTGCCCTTTTAGATTTGTTTAAAATATTATTTTGATCAGGATGGAATTTTATGAATTTTTCTTCTTTATAAGTTATTTCACTAGTTTCTTTATGTAAGGAAAGAGGATTATCATTAAAATAATTCTTAGTTCTATTTAAATCATCTAAGGTTCCTGTATCTAACCATTTTGATCTCTTAATTGAAAAATTAGAATATTTGTGGGGGTTATAAAATGCTGATACTATTTCTCCATTTTGCATATTATTTTCTAATTCTTCCCAAAATATATTATATTCTAAAATAGAAGCTAATCCAATAAATGCATCTTTAAACCCTTTATTGTTTTTATTTTCAAAATCTAAAACATTTCCTTTAATATCAGATTTTACAGTTGAATATTTTTCTGGGTATGAAGTAGGATAAACCCCTAACCAATTACCATCTTGTGGGGGTAATTCTGAATCTATAATACAATCAGCAACTGCTAAATAAAATGGGCGATCTAAATATTTTTTACACTTAAGAGCTGAATATCCAGGACCTGATTTATTTGAGTTAATATCGTCTACATCTACAAATATAAATTTTCTATTAGGATGAGCTAATTTACAATATTCTTTTACAATATTACCTTTATAACCTAATGCTACAACTATTTCATAATTATCTGGAAATTTATTTATAATAGAAGATATAATAGCTTTATTGTTGATAGGTAATAAAGCTTTATTAATATTAATAGTTAAATCACCTAAACGTTCTCCTTTTCCAGCTGCCAATAATAATACAGCGGGTTGTTTATGTTCCCCCTCAATTTTCCCATCTTTTCTATTAGTATCATCTTCAATTCTAATAACATCATCAACTTCAGGTGTTGACACCTCTTGTAGAATAATATCAGTTAAAGCTATTACCCTATGTTTTTTAGGAGGTGTTACGTTAAAAAATTCTCCAGCTTTCATAATTTTTTTCTCAACTACTCCTTCATCATTTTCTAACCATATTTCTGCTGTTCCCTCTATTAAATAATTTGTTTCTCTTTTATAATTATGGTACTGATAACTTGTTTTATAACCTTTATTGATATAAATTCTTTTATAACAATATTTTTCATTTAACTCTAACCACTCTTCTTTTCCCCAAGGTTTATTTATTATTTTTGTCATAACTTAATTTTATTTTTAATTAAAAAATTGGTTGCAATTACATTGTTCTTTAAAAAACTTATAAGTTTCTTTATTAAACCAGTTTGTTTTAAAATCATTGATTAACTCATTAAATTTTTCAATTGGTCTTCCCCCTAACCCTTCCACAAAATGAAATACTTTTATTTGTTTGTGGTCATGAGTATATAACTTATTATCTTTAACATACCAAGACTTTATAGGACTAGGTTGACCATCTAATAAATTTCTTTCTACCAAATAATTATAATTTAACCCATGTATGTTTTGGGGATAGCAATTTTTAATATTACCCTTTTCTATCATATCTGTTCTTGGTACCCCTTTAGATCTACAATTATATGAAACCTTACTTAATGGATATGGGGAATCTACAATCTGTACTTCATAACTCCTATCTTTATGTGCAAGCTCATTTAAACCTCCTTGTATAGAAAAGTGACAATAATGTTCAGTACTTAATGTTATAACTTTTAACAAAGCTTCACTATTATTAAAACAAACAACATCAGCATTTATATTTAAATGATCAATTTCTTTCTTTCCATTTTCTAATTCTACTTCTATAGTAGGTGTTAACCAATGTTCAGTAGATTCCTGAATCCAATAATTTAATGTTGCTAAAACTGGTGTTGAGTCATTATCTAAAAATTCATCTAGTCTCCCACATACAATTGTGTCTGATCCTAAAATTATTACTTTTTCATAATTATATTTTTTCATAATTTCATATGCGTAAATATATTGCATTAAAAAAGTTTCAGGAGCATACTCAAAATGTTCTAAAGATTTATTATATTCTTCCTGGTTAGTATAATCTATTTGATAATAATCACATTCTTCTCCGTTAAATTTTAAGAAACTATTTTTGACATTAGAGACTAAACCATCATATCTATCATCTGTGTAATATACTACACATGCCGTTTTATTTTTTTTCATATTAAATGCTATTATTAATTAAACTAGTATCCTTGGGGGTTATATGTTCCATATTTTTTGGAATTTCTATAGGATGAGGACTTAATCCTTTATCTAAATAATGGTCATATAATGATTTTTTTTCATTAGCAATATGAATAATTTTATCATTATTATTAATTATATTATTAAAAATTCTTACAGCAACATCCTCAATAAAATATCTAGAACAATATTGATTTGTGTATACTTCTGGATATTTAGTTTTAATAAAAGGTGCTCTCATTATTTGATAATTAGATAAAATTGATACTATATATTCAGATGCTGACTTTGTTTTTCCATAAACATTTATAGGATTTTGTTTATCATTAACTGAATAATTGCCTTTATCTCCTTTAAAAACATATTCAGATGAGACATATACAAATTTACATTTTATATCTAAACAAGCTTTAACTAAATTTATAGTACCTACAATATTAGTATCAATTGCCTTTTCTTTATTTTTTTCACATCCTACAGTATCAACAAAAGCTGCTAAATGTAATATTATATCAGGGTTATAACTTTCTATATTATGTTTTATATCACTAGGTAATAAAATATCACATTCATCCTTAGTGGGGGAATAAACCTGATATGTATTAGGGATTATTTTTTTTAACTCTTTCCCTAAATTGCCACTTCCTCCTGTAATAAATATTTTCATTATATTATGGTATAAACGCTATTAAATCCCAATTTTCCATATTTTTTCCATTACCCTCATTGAGAGCATCTTCAATAATAAATTTATAATCTGGGTTTATTTCTAATATTTTTGATTTTACTTCTTCACCATCTCCAAAATATAGAGGAATATCATCTACGATAATAGTATGAGTTTTTATAGTATGATTTTTTATATATTCTAATTCACCCCACAAGCAATCAGCATTAACCCCATCTACATGACCATCAAGCCAAAATAAAGTTGGTGAGTCTACTAAATCTAACATTTCACTCATTTTATCATTAGAATGACCATGAAATAATTTTATTTTAGGTTCATCTATAAATTTATAACAACATTGATCAAATAAACCATGATCAAGTTCAACTGATAATATTTTATCAAAATTTAAATCTAAAGCTGTTTGGACAGAATCACCTGCATGGGTTCCTGTTTCAAAAAATATTTTATTATTTAATTTATATTTACTAAATAACTCTTTTCTAGTTAGGGGGTGATCTTCTTTTATTATATTATTCACTTTTTGTTTGTTTATTAATCCATTCATATGTTTTTTTCATCCCTTCATAAAGTGGTTGTGTAGGTTCCCATCCAATTTTTTCTTTGAATAATTTATTATCAGAGTTTCTACCTCTAACCCCCATTGGACAAGGAAAACCATACTTATCTATAAAATCTTGACCATCAAGGTTATTTATTTTTACATTTTTACCAGAAATATCAATTGCCATTTGAGCTAATTCATTTATAGTAACCATTTCTTCAGATCCTATATTAACAGGCCCAACAAATTCATCTTGTCTCATAAGTCTAAGTATAGCTTCTATACATTCATCTATATATAAAAATGATCTAGTTTGTAAACCATCACCCCAAACTTCCATTTTACCATCAGACAGTGATGCTTTTCTACACATAGCAGCTGGGGCTTTTTCTTTTCCTCCATCCCAAGTTCCCATAGGACCAAAGATATTATGGAATCTTGCTACCTTAACATCTAACCCATAATTTCTCATAAATGATAAAAATAATCTTTCGCTAAATAGTTTTTCCCAACCATATTCAGAATCAGGGTTTGCAGGGTATGCAGATGACTCTTCACAATTTGGATTATTTGGGTCTAACTGATTTCTTTCTGGGTACATACAAGCTGATGATGAATAAAATATTCTCCCAACTCCAGTTTTACTTGCTTCTAAAACTGTATTAAGATTTACTAATGCTGAGTTATGCATAATATTTGCATCATTTTCACCAGTAAAAATATAACCTGCACCACCCATATCAGCTGCTAATTGATATACTTCATCAAAGGAATCTATAACTGTAAATGGTTGTTTGTGTAAACTATAACTATAAATTACATCTTTATGGTTTGGATCCCGTTCTATTCTAAATACTGAAGATACTATTGATGGGTCTCTTAAATCACCACATACATAATCATTACACATATCTTTATGGTCCCAAAATTCATGTTGGTTTTTTATATCAACTACTCTTACCCAATAACCATCTTCTTTTAATTTCTTAGCAAGATGACCTCCAATAAAGCCACCTCCACCTAATACTAATGCTGTTTTCATAATATATTATTTAAGTATGTTTTATATTTTTCTATATCATAGTATTTTCTATAATTTAATTTAGATATATTACTACAATGTTGATAAAAATCTTTATCTTCTTTTAAACGTTGTGCTAATATACGAGCTTTTTCTACATCTTCCACATCTACTGATAAATCTGGATGGCATAATCTTTGTGTATCAACTTTTTCATTTCCAATACAAGGTATACCAAAATATGCACAATTTAAACTAAAAGTCCCAGCTGCTATAGTAGGCATTAAATGTACTGCGTATTTAAACGTAGATAACGCTTTCATCCAATCTATCCATGCTACTCGTGGAAGGTGATCTAAATCATGTATACTATCTTCATTTTCACGTTTAGCATGAGAATCTTGCGTCCATTTATCTACCTTAAATTCATCAGCAACTAAATAACTTTGAAAACCACCATACCACCTTGCAAAATTCCCTCCTATAATTACTTTATCTTCAGGTTGAGGAATGATATCTTTAATTAAATCTTCAACAAGAAGAGTAGGCATTCTATTTATCTCTTTATTTGGAAATAATCCTTTATAAAATTTCATATCATACTCATTATGAGCAAATATACTATCACAATTTGATAATGAATTATAAAAATTAAATTGATCTATTATTTCATAATCATTAAATAACCATGATGGTCCTTCTTGAATATAATGTACTTTTTTATTGTTAGATTTGAGTGTATCTATAAAATTTGAACTTAACCAATTACTTGTAGGATTTTTATCATCACTTAATTTTGATCCAACAGCATTTAAATAAACTAATCCTTTAGGAATAATAATGAAAACATGGTCATAGTCTTTTACAATACCAACATCACCTATATGATAATGGATTGCATCTAAAGCATACATCCAAGCATACTCAGTTCTCATGTTTGGGTGGTTACTTGGAACTTTAGCTTTACTACCAGGGATTTCTGTACAAAAAGCTACTTTCATTTTAAACTCTTTCTGCTCTATTTCTTAATTCAATATATTCTTTTATTTTATCACAAACATAATCTACATCCTCAATAGTCATACCATGATGTGCTCCTAGTAAAAATCCATTTCTCATTATTAAATCTGAGTTTTTGAATTCTTGTAGGTATTCTCTATAAATTGGGTGGCGTGTTACATTACCTGCAAAAGTAACTCTAGTTTGGATATTTTGATCTTCTAGATATGTTAGTAGATCTAATCTATGTTCATATTGAAGTGGAACAGCTAACCAATTAGGTTTAATACTATCATCTGGTAATATTATTTCTTTTACGTCTTTAAGATTTTCTAAATAACGTTCAATATTAGCTCTTCTAATTCCTTCAAAATTTTGAAATTTATCTAATTGAACTAAGCCAAAAGCAGCATTCATTTCACTACATTTCATATTATAACCTAATACGCTATATAAGAATTTATGATCATAAGGAATACCATCTACTTTATGGTTAAATCTATCATCCATAATCTCAGAATCATCTCCCATTCTTCCCCAATCTCTATAGGATAATGCTCTTAATTTATGCTTTTCATTATTAAACATTACCATTCCACCTTGACCACCTGCTGTAATAACATGACTTGCATAAAAACTTGTAGTAGCAACATCTGTTTCAGGGGTATATGTCATTGTATCTGCTGAATCTTCTATTAAGAAAATATCTTCTCTTCCTATTCTTTTTAATTCTTCTTTTAATAATTTCCAATCTGGTTTATTACCTATTAGGTTAGGAATCATAATAGCTTTAACATCATGAAACATTTCTTCCTCAACATCTTCAAGAAGAGCTATAACATCTTTAACTTCAGGTACGTAAGAATTTAAATTTACATCTACAAATAAAGGTTTATATCCCAGTTGAATTATTGGAGCTAATGTAGTTGAAAATGTACAAGCAGGTGTAATAATTTTACATCCTTTAGGTAAATCTAAACCTGCAATAGCTAGTAAACAAGCTGATGAACCTGAATTAACAAATAATCCTAATTTTTTACCAAAATATTTAGCTACTTTTTCTTCAAATTCAATAGAACGAGGACCAAATCCAGCTAACCAACCATCCTCTAAACATTGTTTTACTGCATTAATTTCTTCTTTTCCATAAGCTTCAAATTTATTTGGTGCATACCATACTTTTTTTTCTTTTTTCATAATTATAATGTTTCGTAAAATTTATTTTGTCTTTCTTGTCTTTTTATATCCTTAGGATGAAATAAACAATATTCTTCATTACCAGGCAAATCAGCAAACTGATTATATCCTATTAACTGTTCATGAACAGGTTTTACCCATTTAATTCTATCAGGATCATTTTTATAAATTCTTAATTGTTTATCTGGAAAATTAACCCAACCCCTATTATTAACATTCCACCCCCACTTAGCAACATGTTCTGGGGTTAATCCACTTACAGTATTAATTCTAGAAACCCAATAAGCTTCTACATCTGGGTTGTTTTCAATCATCCAAGGCAACGCTGTACAAAGATATTCATCTGGGTATTCATCTGCATCAATTAAAAATATCCAATCTCCACCACACATTTTACCAAGATAATTCTTTTGCTCAGCAAAATTATTATTTAAAGGATTAGAATACCATACAAAGGATGATTTTGTATTTACAGTTTTAGCTCTTAAATATTCTTCAACTGCTTTAGAACCATTTTGTGAATCAAATAAAATAACAATTTCATCTTCTTCACGTTTATGTTTTATTAAAAAACTAACTAATCTTTGTAATTCATTTATTTCATTACAAACTGGGATTGCATAACTTATTTTCATAGTATTATTTATTCAGGTAATACCCCAATATACGAAAGTGCATCAATATAGCCACGCTCTGGTTCAAATGATTTTAAATTTTCCATATCCATTCTATGCTTATAATATTCACCAGATTTTCCTGGAATTGGGTATTTTATTTTTTCTTTTTCCTCTACTTCGATTGCTTTTACAGCAGACCAAGACCAATTATTTTTGTCAGTACCATTTGCAAATACCATTCCTAATTCTGGTTCATTTACAGTATTAGGTACCCAAACAAGTCCAGTTTTTGGGTCTGTCCAAGATAAATCTTTGTATAATTCTGGAAGAGAAGAAAATTGTTCTTCATAAAAATCTTCTCCTGGGGTCATTAAAGTATTAGTCCAAAAACCACAAGATAAACTAAAATAATTAGTTATGTTTTCATTAATTTCCATTTTATAACATAAATCTCCCCCACTTTTAGGACAATTTATTATTTCATCATATTTCATGTTATACTTTTTTTAGTTTTGGTAATTCAATTTTAGGTGATTTCTTTTTTAATTTTGGTAAATTTAAAGCTACTTGATCTGGAAGATTTATATTTTTAGATAAAATATCATCAATTTTAGCTTTCATATTTTCAAAAGCAAAATGAGTTCTACTATAATATCCCTGTCTTTTAGCTTTTTCTAACCAAGATTTATAATTTTCAAATATCTCTTTATAAGATTTAAATATTTCTTGTGGGTTAGGTTGAAACCATTGAGACTCTGCAAGTATCATATCTTTTTGTTGAGCAGAAGGATGAACATTAGTTAATGATCCTTGTAGTAATAATGTAAAATCATTTTGTAAAAAATCTAACTGTCCTGACCATCCAGAGCATATTATAGGTTTATTTACTAAACTAAATTCTAATAATGGTCTTCCAAAACCTTCTCCCCTAGTATGAGAAACCATTGCTTTTACCTTAGGATGATTATATAATTCATTCATCTCTTCATTAGTAAAACTACCATGTAAAATATAGATATTAGGTAATTTTCCTTTAACTGAATTTTTAACTATATTAACCCTAGTCATTATCTCTCTTCTATCCATGTAAGATGAGTTAACTGAACAGATTTTAAGTATTAATGCAGGTTGTTTCTTTTTATTTTTAAAAGTTTCATAAAAAGATTTAATAGTTACCCCTATATTCTTTCTGTCTTCTCCTAAATTTCCTTGCATCCAATGACCTACATTTAAAAAGGCAAAATCTTCAGGAATAGAATTAATGTCTTTTAAAAGGTTTAACTCTTTTATCTCTTCTTCTTTTATAGGTTTATATACATCTAAATTAACCCCTTCAAGTAATACTTCTACAGGTTTTAACAATTCAACTACACCTACTTTTTGATTAGTTTTTGGATCTACTTTATCAAATTTTGAATTTAAAAATACATTTTTTGAATGTTCTGATGAAACTATATTTAAATCCATTCTATTCATACCCTCAATCCAAGGTGCTGCACATATTGTGGTTTCTATTCCTGCTGTATATCCTATATTATATTTTCCAATAGGATTAAACTCATTAGGTACCGTAACTTGTGACCATATATCTGGTTGTTCTGTGAGTTCATGGATCATATGCTTTTTTAAAAAATGCCATTCAGGATGATCTTCAATAAATCCAAAAGAAGTATTTCCCCATCTTTGTCCTATAATTTTAACATTATATTTATCTAATTCTATTATAGATTTAACTAAATCTCTTGATCTTGCTCCATATCCACTATATGTGTCAATTGGGCAACTTATAACATATGTTTTTTTCATTTAATAAATTAATTTATGTGGTAAAACTCTTTTTTCGTAATCTGTATCTTTTAGAAATTCATATTTTTCTCTTGGTTTCCAAGTTAAAAATAATTCATCCATTCCATTTATAATTTTATTGGTCATTTTTTCTGATGTAAACCCAGCTTCATCACTTTTAGCCCAATCATATCCTTTTTTTCCAACAGCTTTCCTTTCTTTTTTACTCATTTTATATAATTTCATCATTTGATCAACAACATCATTAATATCATGGTGATCATCATATATGTAAGGAGTTGCAGGAGAACCAACTAAGGTACTTGTTTTAGTATAAACTGGAAATGCCCACTCACCATGTTTTTTGTATTTACCATGGTGATTTGAAGGAAATTCATCATTAAATTCAATCCAATTGCCTTTTTCATCTTCAAAACGCATTTGATCTTGCATTCCTCCAGTAACAGCAGCAATAAATGGTGTTCCTGTAAGCATAGCTTCTGTTAAAGATAATCCCCATCCTTCTGCATTTGATATTTGAATTACACAATCCGCTGAGTTGTAAAGTAGGTTCATTTCTTGAGTACTTAATTTATTATCTAAAATACCTACCCTAGAGTTTTCATCACAAAAATATTCTACAACAGCATTTAAATCTGTACCATGATCAAATATAGCTTCTGTTTTTAGAGTAAGTTGGCATTCTTTAGCTTCTTTAGGAGATAATTTATCAGTAAATATTTTATAAGCCATTATAATATTAGATACTTGTTTTCTTCTAATATTTCTTGAATTAAATAATAAATGAAATTTATTATCTTTAGGTAATCCTATTTTTTCTTTAAAATCTACTAACTCAATATCATCATCCTCTAAAATATCAAATATTTTATCATTTAATCCATGAGGGACATACTTAAAAATTTTATTTTTTCCTTTATCACCTAAAACAAGTTTATTAATATTAACTGTCTGTTTTGATATACCCATTAGTAAATCACAAGATTCATAATATTCTTTATTATACATGGGAGCTGGATAGTTGTCCCAAATATTAAGATAAGCAATTGGCATTTTTTTTCTTAATTGATCTTCATTATGAAATAACCAAGCAAAATATCTAGGATCAGTAATTAAAAATAAAGCATCTGGCTTTTCTCTTTGTATTACTTCATTTAGCATATTAAAATCTCCATATCCTTTAACTGGGTATAATATACAATAAGGATCTTCAATTTCTGTTTTATGTTTTTTTATTTCTTCACTTATGTCTATAATTTTACCCATATCAGGATGTTCAACAGCACCTGCCATTTGAACCCAATTATATTTATGTGATGAATTAAAAACTAATTCTCTACCTATTTGAGCAACACCTGAATGAACTCTAATATCATCAGTTATTAATAGAATTTTTTTTCTATCTTCTTTTTTAATATAACCTTCTTTCATTTTTACTTATTGATTAATTTCTAAATTATTGTGACTATGTATTTTTTTTCTAAAATCTTCATCTGTAAGATATAAATGAATAGCTCTATCAGATAATTTCTGAAATGAGAATTTACGTCTTACACATTCAATTTTAAAATTTTCAAATAAATCACTTTTTACTTTAACACTTGTAAGTGTCATGTTTTTCTTTTCAGCCATAGTTTTAATTATTGGTTTATATTTGTCTATACGTATATGTGGATTATAAATTTTTGCCAGGGACATTACATAATTTTGCATCTTCTTTAAAAGGGCAAAAGTGGCAGTTCCATTTCGACGGTCTTGGAACGTGAAATGTTTCTTTGTATCCTGTATAGTTAAATGCTTCATTTATAAATTCATTTAAAATTTTTGTTGCTTTGTTAGTTTTATTCTTTCCAGAAGCTGGAGAGAAGGTTTGTATTCGTTTCTGTGGGTATTCTCCACCTTCATATATTTTTCTTCTAACAATTAGGAACTCAATATCAATACTTTTTTCTGCTAATCCAAATTGTTCTGCAAAGAATTTTTTATATAATACTAACTGAAAATGTTTTTCTTCATCCTTTTTAGCGTATGAATTCCATCCTTTAGTACTTGTTTTAATATCGATTATTTGAAATGTATCTGTAGGTTCATGATATAATACAACATCCAAGAAACCATTGTATATAACGTTTTTATACGCGTTATTAGGCACAACTGATATAGGTACCTCACAACCAACTAAAAACCATCCCTTTTTACTAAAATATTTACCTTTATGTTTTTTAAGATATCTTAAAATTTGAATTCCATCATTATAAAACTCTCTAATTTCTTCTGAAGAACTAAAATGTTGGTTTTTATTTTTCTTATACTGAATAAGGTATTCTTCTCTTAATTTATCTTCTAATAATCCCTCAATATCTTCTCTATCAGCGGCTGCTCCACTTTTTTCATACATTATATCTAAATAATATTGTACTACTTCATGAAATGCAGTTCCAAACACAGTGTGAATGCTAGGAGATTGCCTTTTATGTCCTTCTTTGTACTGAAGGGCCCACTTTTGGGGACAACTTCTAAACATTGAAAGTTGAGAATAAGAAATATTTTTTTGATAGCCAAAATTAATAGGCTCAGGTTTGTAATTTCTTATTACTTTTACAATTGGGGGTATTTTTTTAGCCAAAACATTATTTTTTCCACTTATTTCTTCCTACTAATAATCCAATAATACCATAATTAGCTATGTCCATAAAAGTATCTTCCATCCCTTCACCTTGAACAAAGTTTTTACCATTTAATAATAGATTTTTTAATCTACTGATTTTATCAGTTAATCTAATAGCTAAGCCAGTTAATGAGAATTTTTTATCATTATCATCATGTAAAATATCTCCTCCTAAAGCTATATTATTTAACCCATAATCCATATGTTTAGCAGCAAACATAGTATACATTTCCATTCCAATTTTTTTATATTCTTCAGATAATTCTGGATACTCTGTTTCAAATAATTTTACTACCTCTTCTTTACTCATTGTTCCCATAATGTCTTTTTAATGTTTCTAAAACGTCTTCAGCTTCAGCTAATGCTCTTGCTGCTTCTTCTGCATTATTATAGAAATCACTTGTTGAATGATCACCTATACCTGCAGGATTTTCTGTTAATAATTCAAGTGTTAATAATGCTTTTTCTCTTTGGGCTTCAAAAGTTTTTTGGAGCATTGTTATAACTCTGTATTGTGCCATTTTATAATTTTTTAAGTAATTGTTTTTGTTCTTTAATCTCCACTCCTAATTTATCAAAAATTATTTTGATATCACTCTTATCTAGTAATGTAATATATTCATTTGCCTCATCCAAACTACATTTATAGTAGTTAGAAATATATTGCTTTACTTCTTTAGGGGATGTTTTTATTTTTGATTTAATATACCTTAAAAACATTTTCTTTTTAGGTAACATTTCACAATAAAAATTATATATCCCCCTTTTATCTGTAGGGTGGAACCTTTGTGCTATGTTAGCAATATCAATGTATCCTTCATACATGGATACAAATCTATGAACCATATAAGCATTAAAGTTCTCCCAAGATTTTTCCTCAAAACTATTATAGCTAGATTTTTTATAAGTTAAATGTTCTAGCCATTCAAATATATTTTTAGGATTTGATAAGGACATCCTTATACTCTTCTCTTAATTCTTTTGGAAGTGAGTCCTCTAAAATTTTACCTGTTTCAGGATCATAAAATACTGGAAT
>TARA_R100001463_G_scaffold49337_1_pt1 | contig 33923 bp, 48 predicted proteins | sample TARA_R100001463 | Tara Oceans TARA_R100001463 (sample SAMEA2622242) | marine metagenome | biome: marine biome (ENVO:00000447); feature: deep chlorophyll maximum layer (ENVO:xxxxxxxx); material: "saline water (ENVO:00002010), including plankton (ENVO:xxxxxxxx)" | depth 40 m
GTAACCATAAAAAAAAGAATTAGATTAGCAGGTATTGATACTCCAGAATCTAGGACTAGAGACTTAGAAGAAAAAAAGCGTGGACTAGCATCTAAAGATAGATTAGTAGAGCTTTTAAATAAGGGTAATTTAGTTGTAGAAAGTCAAAGCGTAGGTAAGTTTGGAAGAGTTTTAGGCGTGTTACATATATATCCAGATGATTTAGATTTACCTATTAATGTTAATGACACTTTGGTAAAAGAAGGTTTTGCTGTTGAATACTGGGGTGGAAAAAAGAAAAAATGATGAACATATTTAAAGACGATAATAATTGGAACGAAAAATCTATAATTGGATTTGTTGCTTTTGCTATTATGGTCTTAATTATGATAGCTGATTTAGTAACAGGGTGGGTGGGCAAAGACCTAGTTATTAATAAGTTTGTATATGACTCCTTTGTGTGGGTAGTTCTTGGATGTTTTGGAATTAGTGGAGTTGAAAAATTCGCAAAAAAATGAAAGAAATATCAGAAGATTCTAAATTTGAAGTAAGCCTAAAATCATTAGGAGGCTTAGCAGTTTTAATTTTTGCCTTTGTAGGTATGTGGTTTACACTACAAGCCGATATAGCTGAGGCAAAAGAACTTCCAATCCCACCAGAACCAGAAGTTACTAAAATGGAATTTGATATGAAAGATAAAATGATACGTGCAACTATTATGACAACACAAGAAGATGTAAAAGAAATTAAAGAAGATATTAAGTATCTTAGAGATAAAATAGATGACATGCAATGAATATAGCTAATTATATATTAATTTTATTAGGTGTTTTATTTTTTGTAGTAGGTAGCGCTTTTGGACAGGATTTTGTAAGTTCTGATAATTTTAGTAAAACAATAGCAAAAGATGTTGTTGTTGTAGAATTTTGGGTTGAATGGAATTCTGCTAATCAGTTTGCAGAGTTAAATAAACTTAAAGAATGTGAAAAGTATAGAGTTGATATAGGCAAATGTAGTAAAATACAAAACAAATATAGTGTGGCTTCAATACCAACTGTTTTAGTTTTTGAAAACGGAGAGGAAAGAGAAAGGTTTGGACCCAATATAATGTTTCAATTAGATGTTGACAAAAAAACAATACAACACTCTGTAGATACAATAATATTAAATAAATTTCAATAATGGCATTACAAGAGTTATTAGCATATTCAGCACAAAAAGTAACAATAAAAGCTTTAAGAGGTAATCATTTTCAATTAGTGATTAATGTTAAAACAAGTAGTGGTGCTAATTATGATTTTACAAACTCTTCCACCGAAATAGATAATGGTTATTTTCAAGTTATAACTCCCTCTGGTAATCAAATGCAAAATATATATGCTGCTTATCAAGGCGGTACTTTAGAAAATATTGCGCCTGAAGCTATAACATTTAATACTGTTGTAGAAGATGGAAAAATAACAATTACATCAACAAACAATAATGGTTTCTGGCCTGCCCCTGGTATATATAGATACAATATTTTTACACAAAAAGTTGACTCTACAGAAGCTAATGACCAATTAACCCACTGGTTGTTTGGCGATTTTATTGTTATTGACGACAACCCTTCAAGTAACTTAGGAGGTGTTCCTGCTGCTGAGCAAGGATTTTTTCCTATAATAGAAGGATAAAGTAAAAAAATATGCCTGAAAATATATCTACATATTGGGCAAAAAACGTTAAAATAAAAACATTAAGGGGCAATAGATTTGAATTTGTTTTAAATGTTAGAAATGAAGATGGCTCTGACTATTCTTTTCCAGAAGGCCATGTAGCGTTTTTTGCAGCTTTTAAAAACGTATCTAACCCCGTAGGTACAATAATGCCCACGTCTTCTGGCGCAGCTATACCTTTTAAAACTTTAGTTGAAGAAGGTAAAATTACAGTAAACACTTTAGGTGGAGAAGAGTCGTTTTATCCAATAGTTGGAACATATAGCTATATTTTGTTTACATATAATCCTAATGATGTTGGCATTAACTTAGAAGATTTAATGGAAAACGTCATTCCAAATTGGCATTTAAGAGTTGGTTGGATGAGTGATGAATTAACTGATTTATGGACTAATCCTTATGAAACAGATTCTAATATTTTACAAAATGGTTATTACGACGAATGGTTTCATGTTGTAGGAGACGAAGGACTTTATCCGTGTTTTATACCAGAATGGAAACTTTTACAAGCAAATCAAGAGTCTGGTTCTAATTTATATTATAGCCAGCCTTTAATAGATTTTCCCTATATAAATAATGACTACCTAGATAATACCGATGTTTGGAGCAACAACAAGTTAACATATCAAAATGGAATGGAAGAGCTTGTTTTAAAAACTATTATACACAAAAAAAATATAGTTAAATGTATATTTGATGAAAGACAATATTTGTATAAATGGTCAGTGGTTCCTATACCTGTTAGATACAATTCTCAATGTTCCGTTACAAATATACCACCACCTGCTACAGAAATTTTTCCAAATGCTAGCTCTTGGACTAATATTGATGGTGATTCTTATACTTTTCACACAGGCAATTATCCATTTAATTTTTCTCAATATGTAAATGTGGACCCTGAAAACTCTGAAATTACTTCAGCGTTCAGTTCAGGACAATTATTTAACTTAAGTCAATATTTTGATGTAAACACAGGATTAACAACTTTAGATTTTGCAACAATAGATATGCCAGACACTGTTATTAATCTTTTGCCATTTGTTGAAACTGTTGACAACATGTTAAGTACAAACGTATCAAATCCAGGCTTTGGACTTAACCCCGAAGATTTTTCTATTTCTGGATTTGCAGGCATGAGTGCTACTACGTCATCATTTATGTATGCTTCGTATAATTATTTTTATGAACAATCCTTAGAATTGTCTGCTAACTATGTTCCAGGAGACCTTTTGTATTACCCTATAAATGCAGAGTTTGACACTGATATAATGTTTTCTTTTCAAATGTATTTATCAGGACTTAACCCATATCAAACATTTTTAGAGTGGGGTATTTTTCCTTATGGTAATGGTCCTAGCGCTAATAATTTGGTGGCTACAAATTTAATAGCTGCTGGTTATTTTGGTTATCCTACTTTTGAAGAATATATAGAGTTTAATAGTGTTGGAGGTTCTCCCCCAGGAAATTACATGCAAGGTTTAAATGACTGGAGAAGAATTAAGCCTGAAAAAGTAGGTTTACCGTACGCTCCAATAGAGTCTTTAGATGACTTAGACACTTTACTTTCTCCACCACCAATGGGGGTGTCAGACTATTTTACTGTAATGTTTGGAGGCGCTGCTTTAGAATATCCAGACGCTTTTCCTTGGTGGTCGTATTATCAAACTGGAGGCACTAGCAATCTTAATGTTCCGTATGTTTCTAATTATAGCGCTATTTTTGCAGAAGGTGCTGAAATAACAGATGCATGGCTACCTTTTTATAGCCCACAATCTTTAGTTGATTGGAATGAAGACTATTTAATATTTCCTAAAACATCTTATTTTGTAGACATGTTTAACACATATCCTGAACTAGGTCATATTCCTACAGACGCTATAGGAATAGAGGAACCAACTAATGTTATGCTTGAACAGTTAGGAAATGAGTTTCCAATAAGCCCAGAACATCAAAACCTTCCTGTAAACACAAATACACCTGGTTGGAATTTAATTCCATATTTAGGTCTTGAAAGTTCTTTATGGAATTATTTAAACTATACTAATGAAGCTGATTTACCTGGATTTGTATTGTCGGGAGGTGGCGATGTCACATATTGGGGCGTGCCTATAGAAGATGCATATGAGCAAGCACCAACATATAATGAATATATATTTGAATACAACGGAGTAGTGTATGATTTTTCTAATTGGAGTTTAGAGCCGTCTGTAGACGAAAATGGTTTTCCAATTTTAAACACATTACAAGAGCAACAGGCTTGGTATGGAAATAATCAAATAAATGACCAGGGGGAACCAACTGGACTTATAGATGATAATCTTTCAGTTTATACACCTTTTGCAAGCCCTGACACATTTGGGTGGTCTTATAATCCTGCCAATGAGGGTTTGCCCCCTATACCTAATTCTATTGTAGATTTTGTTTCTAATACACCTGGATTAGACGGAACAATTTATGACTTATGGTGGAACATGTCTAGCGGTTTAATAAATTCTATTACCGAAGTTAGTTCTGTTTTTTCTAATCAAATATATTTACAAGAACAATCGCCAGTAACTGCTTTTGATATAGGCATAAATAGTGGACTTGATTTTCAAACTTCTAGTTACAGTTATAATAGTGTAACTGAAGATTTTTTTAACCAAAGTTATGCGCCACAATTTGATGTGTATATATCTGGCTATATATTAAATGCAATGTCAGCAAGAGTTAGATTTTATCAAGAAGGAACGGATATAGGGGCTGGTAGTATACATGCATTTTGCAGAATTACTCGTCCCGACGGAACAGGTTTTCCAGTAAAACCAGAATTTAATACTATATATGGCGAATATGAAATTAATGAATTTAATCAAGTGCAATCACAAAATGCCAACCCTTCAAATGTTTCTCCTTATGGCCTTGGAAGGTTTACTGAGGTTTATAATTTAAATAATGAAGACGTTGAAACAACAATTATACCTATAGCTAGAGCCTATCAATTTAATTTTAAACCTGCTTTTGATGGGTCTGTGCTTACAGACGCCACCCCTGTAGCTGGACAACCTGGAGCTTATGAATTTCTTTTTAGGTTTGTCACCCCATTTGGAGGTCCTACTTCAACAGGTTCAAACACATTAAACAAAACTATGGATACGGGTTGGGATTTTATAGATTGGGATAATGCTGGTGATAGAAAATTTGTGGTTGAATATAGGTTTGCAAATTTGAAAACAATGTCTCCACCTTTTGTTCCTGAAATAAAAAATTGGATTTTTTTAAACGCAAGCAAAAGGGTTTCTGTAGTTAACTCTATGCAACAAAGTGCATTAAAATTTACAGGCTATGAGCCTTTAATAGGAAGAACTAATTATAATAATATCACTTATGGTCATTGGTCTATGGGTACTTCTGTTCTTGTAAATGGTAATTTTCCAGAAGTTCCAAACCCTGACGATTCTGGAATTTTTTCTAACGAAGCACTTTTTAGAATAACGCACGTGCCTACAGAAGGTAGTATAATTAAATTTTTTTTAGAAGATATTGGAGATGAATTAGGTGAAGGCTACACAAATGTTGCAGAAAATGGAAGTTGGGATTATTATGGATATGGAGGGTCACTTGAAAATGAATTAGCTATTGGTATTAATCAATCTGGGCAACCTAGCCATATATATGATACATATGACTACTTTAATCCTTATTTTAATATTCAGATTAAAAGTACGTGGGAACATACGAATGGTCGACTTGGCATAAATATAAATCGTTTAACAGAAGTATTGTGGGAGGGTGCTCCTGGTGTTGTAATGGGTGCTCCAACGGGGGGTAATTATAGCGCTGCATTGTGGGGCGTAGAAATTAATCCAGAACATTATCCAATATATCAAATAGACCAGTTACCTAATGAAGGAGAATCTCTTTTTAAAGTTTACAATGCGTTAGGTAATGGTGCTAATAGTGAATTACCACCAATTTTTTTTGATATGCATTATTTAAATGAAGAAACTGGAGAAACAGGTATTGTAGAAATACGTAATGCAAGCTTATATATGGGCAATAATATGGCGATTAATGGATTGTCTTCTCTTTATAATGACGATAGCGGCCCTGTAAATGGCACTGGTGATAATTCTGGTTTTAATACAGAAACACCACTTGTTTATCAAAATTGGAATGGAGTAAATGCTTTAGACGACACCCCTTATGTTGAACAAGTAGTTAATGAACAATCTATATTATCTTATGCGTGGTCAATTCCAAGGTCAAGAACTTTTACTACTAAACGAATATTTTGGCATGGGGCTACCACACAGAATACGGAAGAAGATGACATAATTACTTCATATTATGGAATGACATATGCTGAAATAAATTCTAATTGGCAGGGTCTTGCAGGTTATTTGTCTTTAAGTCCCATCGACAATAGTTTTGAGGATAGAGGAGGCTCTAACAATAGTAGGGACATAACTGCTATATTGCCGCAAAACCCAGAGTGGCATGGCAATCCAATGAAATTTTGGTTTGAAAGCAGAGAGTTTTACAAGCCAAGAATTATAGGGGGACCCCCTCCAGAGCTTGGTGGAACAAACCCGTATTGGCTAGCGGAAGAAATATGTTTAAGAGCGGGTGGAGTTTTTAGAGCTAGACATACAGTTGGAGAAGGGAGTGTAGAAATTAATGCACAAAATTGTTTATACACTGATGTTTTTTGGACTCCAGAAATAATGGCTGAATGGCCAACAGACCCAGACTCGGGACTTTTTATTCCCGCAGAACACCCTAATGGAAGTGGTCAATTAATATATGGAAAGGTTTATGCTTATTGGGTTCCTCCTGGAAGAGGTATGTATCCTCCAAGAATAACTATGTTAAGCAAAAGTATTAGAAGGATAAACTATACAGAATTTTTAGGAACTGATGCGCAAAGTCAACCTTCTAGGGTTGTAGAAAGAAAAGGTGAATTGAGAGTGTCAGGAACAGCCATGACTATGGATTTAATGAAACTTACAATAAATGAACCTCCTGAATATAATGTGTTTGAATACACAGTAAAAATAACTAAGGCTGATGACCCAGAATTTATATATGATACTTTTGATATAGACGCATCTGTACCTTTTCCAACTGATTTTGAAAATTATGATTGGTCACAATCCACTACTGTAACAAATCAAACTACAATATTTTTAGGAGAAATGGGCATACCTGATGGTCAAGAATTGCAATTTTATATAAAACCAAAAGAAAGCTACAGGCAGTTTGATACATCTCAAGAATCTTATATAAGATTAGCTGGGACATACTTTTCAACTACATGGGGAAATAATTCGTATCTTAGTGAAGACGTGTTAACTCCTGTAAAAGCAAATTATTGGTTATATGGAGATTTTGTAGTAAATAAAAATAACGAAAACGAGTAAAATGAAATATTTAGTTGACAAAACATCTGGATTAAATATAGTTCATAATAATCTAAGTGGATTGCCAGAAATTACTATTAACTTAAGTTTGTCTAAAGCAAAAATAGTTTTAAAAAATAGCGCACATATAAGTGGCGTTTACGATTTAAACACTGGTAAAAAAAATCCAGGAATGTCATATTGTGAAATACAAGAAAAAAAACCAACCATTACAGATGATTGGATTTCTATTTCATCAACTACAAAAAATCAATTATCTCTTAACTTAAAAACTAAATTAAAACAATTATGAAATTAGAAGTAATACGAGTGTCTAATAGCAATGACTCTACAAGTGGTTTATTATATATATCTCATGGAGATTTTGACAAAGAGTTTTTGTGCTACACTTTAGAAGATGAATATAGAAAAGAAAAAAAATATGGAGAAACTAGAATCCCTGAAGGGACTTATAAGCTTGGCCTTAGAACAGTTGGTGGCTATAATGAAAAATATAAAAAACGTTTTGAGGACATTCATATTGGGATGCTTCACGTTCTTGATGTGCCTAATTTTGAGTATATACTTATACATTGTGGTAATACTGACGAGCATACAGCTGGCTGCCTCCTTGTGGGAGACACCCAAGAAAACAACAAAATCAAGAAGGACGGTTTTATAGGTAAGTCATCACAAGCATATAAAAGAATATATCCTGAAATAGCTAAAGCTATAAAAATAGGTCAGGAAGTGACAATAACATATAAAGATATAACTAACGGTAATTGTGTATGTTAAAAGGTATAGTAAAAAACCTGATAGGTAATGCAGGTGAAATATTAGATGAGGTAATAACCACAGATGAAGAAAGGCTAGATGCTAAAAGAAAGCTTAAAGAGCTGATACTCAGTCATCAAGCTCAGATGGAACAAAATATAACTGACAGATGGAAAGCTGATATGAACAGCGATTCTTGGTTGTCAAAAAACGTTAGACCATTAATGCTTATATTTGTAATGGTATGTACTATGCTTTTAATATTTATAGATGCTGGATTTCTTGAGTTTCAAGTGGAAGAAAAATGGACAGATTTATTAACAATGGTACTAATAACAATCGTGGGTTCTTATTTTGGAGGACGTTCGTTAGAAAAAGTTAGAAATGGCAAAGCTAAATAGTTTTATATATAGAAGTAATGGGGGTAAAAAACGAAAAGGCGTGCATAGCAAAAATGCTAGCAAGTCACAAAATAGTTATAAAAAACCCTATAGGGGACAAGGAAGATAAATTATGGCAAAAACACCAGCATGGCAAAGAAAAGCGGGTAAAAACCCTAGTGGTGGCTTAAATAAAAAAGGAGTTGCTTCTTACAGAAGAGCAAACCCTGGCTCTAAACTTAAAACAGCTGTAACCACCAAGCCTTCTAAATTAAAGAAGGGAAGTAAGGCCGCTAAAAGACGTAAATCTTTTTGTGCTAGAATGAAAGGTATGAAAAAAAGACGTACTAGCGCAAAAACAGCAAGAGACCCAAATTCAAGAATAAATAAATCTCTTCGTAAATGGAATTGCAATACAGGTTGTAGAGTTCCTATGAGAAAAACTGGAGAACAATACGATTAGTTATGGCAAAGAAAGATGCATGTTATCATAAAGTAAAACGTAGATATAAGGTTTGGCCTTCTGCATATGCAAGTGGTGCATTAGCTAAATGTAGAAAAAAAGGTGCTAAAAACTGGGGTACTGGTGGTAAAAAGAAAATGGCACATGGTGGCAAAATTTGTTGTTTAATGAAGTATCAAAAGGATTAATGGCTGTACGTAAAACAAAAAAAGGTTTAGCTCTTAAACGATGGTTTAAAGAAGATTGGAGAACTCCATCAGGCAAAAAAGATTATAGTGGTGGTGAAAGTACATTTCGTCCCACAAAACGTGTATCAAAGAAAACGCCCTCTACATGGTCAGAGCTTACACCTTCAGAAAAGGCTGCGGCAAAAAAAGAAAAAACAAGAAAAGGTAGAGTTGGTCGATATAAAAAGAAAAGAAAAAAAGAGCAAGGAGGTTTAATACAATACGATTAATATGGCAAGAAATTCATTAGCTGGTAAAAGAACGGGTAAATCTAAAACTGCAAAATATTATGCTAAAAATCCCAAGGCAAGAGCAAAAAAGAAAAAGTATGATACAGATTACCACAAATCTTCATCTAGAAAAAAATACCGCGCAAAGCTAAACAAGTTTAATAAAAATAATCCAAGCAGCAGAAAAGGTGATGGTAAAGACGCGTCTCATACACAAACAGGTTCTTTAGTTTTAGAGCTACAAAGACGTAATAGAGCTAGAAATAGGGGTAAAAAGTAGATTTTAACATGCATTTGTTAATAAAATACTGTTTTTTTTTGTGTTTTTTAATAAATTTTAACCAAATTTGGGCATGTTCAACATGAAATATCTTATTATAGCCTCTATACAGGCTACAAAAAATAAGCATGAACTTGATGAAAAAGTAAAGGAGCTCCCTGGCTCATGGGATATAATTTATCCTGACGGAACATTGACCACTATATACAATACAAATACTGATGAAGAAATATGCAAAGATTGTTATACAAGATTAGCATATGTAAAAACTTTTGAAAATTCAGAAAAAGATAACAGAACATATCTTCAGGTAGACTCAATGGAAGTTTATATTAAATACCACATATTAAAAAATCCAAAATTATTTGTTGCAGATTCTAAATGCTTTAGTAGTATGAGTATGGGATTTGACATAAATAATATTGTAGAAGAGTTAGGGGTGTCTAAAAAAAATATAATGTATACAGTTAAGTTATGAAAAAAGTAGACCAAATGAAGAAATTCCTATTAGATAATCCTGATAGGTTAACCTCAAATTATGCAGATACTGCCAAAATGTTTGGAACAAACTATGAGCAAGTTAGAAGTTTGGCAAGACAAATAAGAGGAGCTCATAGTAATAATAGAAAATCAAAAAAAGAAAGATTACACATGGAAGAGGGGCCTGAGGGTAAGTTTATTGTGTCTGAAGATAGTACAAGGATACAATCACTAGATGACTTGCTTGAAGCATTTAGTGTAGATGATAGTGAATGGGAGGTTGATTGGTATGATATTGGAACGTATGAACAGACAGGTTTTGACAATGACAGAAAGCCTGTTACTACCACCATGTATCGCTGTAAGGCTAAATTAAAAAGGGTTGACCCATTTAAGAACTTAGAGATTACTAGGCAATCTTTGATTGATGACTTAAAGGATATGGCTACATATAAGCCTAAGGTTAAAACAAAACTACAAGGGCAGGACACTACCGCGCATTGTCTAGAGATTGGCGCATATGATTTACATTTAGGAAAGATAGGTATAGTAGGTGATGATTATTCAATGGATATTGCTCAGGAAAGATTGGTAGCGGCTATTGAGCATTTGTTAAAGAGGGCATCAGGTTTTACTATTGACCAAATTCTATTTGTAGTAGGTAATGATTTCTTAAATACTGATGGTGATAAGCCTATTCCAAGGACTACTAAAGGTACTCCTCAGTTTAATAGCGACCATCATATCGAAATGTATAAACGTGGTAGAAAGTTAATTACTATGGTAATTGATGAACTATCTAGTATATGTCCTGTTCATGTAGTTGTTATGCCTGGAAACCATGATGAAGAGTGCATAATGTATCTAGGGGACGCATTAGAGCTGTTCTACGAGCATAACGAGAATGTGGTGATAGACAACACTAGACCATTAATGAAAGGCTTTAAATACGGAAATAACTTAATTGCTTTTGACCACGGACATAAGATGAAGGCTGAAAAAGCTGTACAAATATTACCTCAAAGGTTTAGAGATATATGGAGTGATGTGCGTTATGTGGAGTTGCATAGGGGGCACTTGCATGGCGTACATCATAAAAAGATAGGAGCTACTAGTGAGCTTAGTGGTATAACAGTAAGGAATCTAGGAAGCATGGCGGCCACTGACCAATGGCATGACGACAAAGGTTTTATAGGAAATGTAAAAAGAGCTCATGGGTTTATATGGTCTAAGCACAATGGTCTTCAGGCAGAACTATTCTACAACGTTCCATTTTAACTACCGCGCATCGTAAAGCAATCCAAAAGTAAAAGGGGATGATTAGATGGTGCACCAAATTCTATCCCCTTTACAATAAATAAAAAAAGAATTACAAATTAATTTTGCAATTTTAATATATTTTCTTTTATAGCACTGAATTGTTTTAATTCTTGTGTTAACTCAGCAACTCTTCTACTTAATATAGAGTTTTCTTTCTTTAATTTATTAACAGTTTCATAATGAGAAACTAAAACTTTTTCAGAATCAAACGTTCTGTCAGTAGCCAACTGAACACATGCATTATAAATCTTTCTATAATAATTAAGCTTCATCATCCATTCATGTTGATTTTCATAATGTATTACAGACGCATGGTCTCTATTAAGAAATCTACCTGTCTCACTTTTGTTTAACCCAAATACTCTCCTTAATAAATTAGCTACACATATTCTTACATCGCCTATCAATCTTTTTCTACTCTTACTAAATAATTCTTCTTTAGTAATATCCCCTAGCTTACAAGCTAAAGCCACAACTTTATTCATATCTTCTCTTACTACCGATTCGTTGTGGTCAGAATACGGTGTGATGTCTGTTAATTTATTCATCATTAAATGCTTCTTTTAATTGTTTTTCTATTTTCATTTCATAGGTTAATGCCATTTCTGATATAACGTCTAAAAAATAAAGATAATGTTTTTGATAATCTGCTTCAGCCGCTTCTGTATATTTAGCTCCTATATATTCTTGATAGGTTTCTTCATAAGGAGAAAATCCTAAAGCTTCCCATTTCTTTTCTATTTTTCTTTGTGCAAGTTTAGCTGCTAACTGTTCAGCATGTACTCTAATTGTAGTATATCCCATGTTATAATAATTTTAAATGTTTTTGTTTTACTTGTTCATTAAATTCTTTGCTGGATTCAGCTTTATCGTGACACAGTCTGCAGAGTGCAGCGAGGTTTTCTATAAAATCTTTGGTCTTGCTGCCACCCATTTTTCTTGCTGAAATATGATGGATGTCAACAGCTCTACTTCCGCATGTAGTACATGGTATGAAATCTTGCATACCATAACCAAAATGTTTTAGATATATTTTTGTGTGCTTTTTCAATTATCTGTTTTCAGTATAATCGCCTGAAGCAATTAAATTATCTGTTTTAGTTTCGTTGAAATATAACCACGCATTATATATCTTACCGCTCATAGTTTCTATAGGAACCTTTTTCCTTTTATACCACGATGGGTGTCCTTCCAACATATCTAAGGTAAGCAAAATTCTTGGACTGACCAAATATAATTCCCCATATATCTGTGAAACTGACTCAGTCTCAGACACATAGGGAATTCCATTTGCATACATAGCATAGTTATTTACAGTCCTTCCTATATCAATAGTCTTACAATCCATAATTAATCTATGGTTGTGAAACCCTCTTCTTAATGTACCATATACAAAAACTATTTCCATTATATTTCGTATATTTGCCCCTCGTTATAATCATGTGGCAACTCACCTCCATGAACATAAGCTTTGTAATCTATGATAGCTTGTGTGTACATAAGTCTTCCTGCTTTTAACATATCTTCAGACATTTTATATACACAGATACAGTAAGGTTTTGATTTTTCTATTGCATATATATAATAATCTTTATAGCCTAACGCATCACAATAGAATGCTGCTTGCATATGATACTTTTGATTAACAATAATTTCTTTAAAAGCTTCTGGACTTGCGTCTCTTGTTGTTTTTAAATCAACTATATATTTTTCTGCAGTATTAACAGCGTCTAACTTACCTTTGCAAAGTATATTATGCACTTCATTTTTCCATAGATATATCTTCTCAAATTGAGTACAATTATTTAATAAAGAATAATGTTCATTTGCTTTTAAATGGGCATTCATACTCTGCATTAATGAAAAATCCTTATACGACACCGCCTCTCTGCCACCTAAAGCTTCATTAAACTTTAATAGAGTTGCCTTACCTAGCGTGGTCCGCTTATCTATATTATCTGGCTCTACAAGATAATGTTTACTAAATTGTTTATCTTCTAATACCAACATATGAAACGCTGAACCAAACCTCATTGGTGCTGTTGTTTTAATAGGATTATTTAACACATGCTGAAAAGCTCTAGGACATTTATCTATAAACATTTTTAGTGTAGAGTTTGTTATATACATATGGTCATCATAATAGTTTAAGTCTGTAACCTCATTGTCTATTATGGGCGTCATCTTTAACACTTCTTCTTTTTTTACTTTTGCTTTGCGAACTTGCTTTTTTATTTCTTTTTTCTTTGCCATAATTATTTACTTAAAATTTTACTTAACCACGTGTCTACACCTTTGTTAACATCGTTTGAACTATAATAGTCTACCATTTTAGTAGAGCCATCAGACTGTTCTGTTGGTATAGTTGTGTGTGGTATTAATTTATACTCAGCTACCATAGTTTTTGTTCCCCATCTATTAGGTACGGGTATATCTGAACTATCTATATTATAGCCATCTTTTCTTAAATCAAATATAGTTGCTGATAACCTAGTGTTTCCTAGGTCTCTTATTGCTTGAAGACTTGTTATTGTTTTGTGTTTTTTTAGATACTCTAACAGTCTTGTGTAGTGGGTTCCCACTCTTCTCTTTACTTTTGACATTTTCTTTTCCTTTTATTGTTATTAATACTCCTGGCTTATCCTTACTGTATTCATACTCATCAAACATAGGTAGGAGGTGGTCAGAGCTGTCATCTTCCAACCAGTCGTACTTAACCATTAAATCTTGCACAGTTTGCAAGGGATTAACGTAGTCGAACTTCCTCCTAGACTTCCTATAAAATTTGAAATGAATTATATACGGGGGATTAAACCTTTCTACAAATTCTTTAAAAGGATATGTGTGTTCTAAATATTCTGACTTTGATTCTTTTATATAACGCATTGTAGTCTTGCTATGAATCAGGTACTTGCCTGTCCATCTTTTTCCATTCTTACTTGAAGGTACGTTGCCGTTAATAAATATTTCTAAATCATTCATACTCTACTTCATTGGGGTCTGGTATGTATAGTCCTAGTGACGATGATGCAAACCTTTTGACTTCTTCAATATATTCAGTCATCTCTTGGTTGCTCAACTTAGTAGTTGATTTCATTCCATCTACCCAAATTCCTTTTATTTGATATTTAGTACGAAGAAACATTGATTTTAATATTTCGTGTGCTTCTTCTTTATCATATCCAGTTTCATTAGAAACCAGCTTGACAACGACTGCCCAGTAATAAGAGTTAAGGTTCAGGCTACGCCTGTTTTTTTGCTCCCGTACTGTAATAAATACAGTCTTACCCTCATTACTAGACAAGTCTTTGTCAAACTGTTCTCTGTTTTGGAAAGTAACCTTTCCATTTTTTATAAACGCTTTGTGCTTATATATCATTAGCACTCACAATTCATTGTTCCAAAACCTAAGTTAAGGACAACTAATTTAAAACATCTTCTAGATATATCAAACTTTAACTCAAATAAAGTTATACCTAAAAGTCTAGCTTCTAATTTAAATTTATCTGTTTGTCTAGCGTTTGCTGTAAAATAATTTATCATTTTCATAATTAAAATGGTGTTTGTACTTCTGAAGAAGGTGCTGAATGTAATTTCAACGCCTGTTCATAAGCTGCTCTATCCTCTGGAGACAGTACTTTATTGTAACTATCTTTAAAATTTATTTTTTGTCCAGATGGATTAGCAAATTTATACTCTATTCTTGACTTTATTTCTGGTGCATTGGTGTCTTTGTCTGTAGTCCAATACTCCCTTGACGCCAAACACACCTCAACAACATTACCCATAATACTATTGGCTGCCATTTGCGGGTCTTTAAACGTCGTTGCTCCTGCTGCTACTAAAAAGTTTTTAAATATACTAGTTCTTACTTTAGCTGCTGCCTCACTCGTGTGAGAATCAATACCATTAAACTTTAAGAATGCAGTACCCTGTAGGTTTTCTACAATAAACTCAAAATATGGTGTGCCTTGATATCCAGCATTTTCATCACTAGTTTTAAAGCTTTTAATGGTAACTGTGTGAGCTCCTGCTTTTAAATAACTCGATGTTTGTGTTGGTGCGTTCGATGTTAATTCGGTTTCTTCTAATTTTGGAAACATATATTCGGTTTTAATAATTAATAATATAGAGGACAAGTAAGTGCCCTCTACCTTTGAAAATTTATGACTCATTATTATATTATATGATTTCGGAGGGATAATGAGCCTCTTTCTTACTAAAGTTTAAACTTATCCTCCTAATTATAGTACAATTCACATTTTTCAATAACTGATTTAATGCAATTATCAATGTGTAAATTATCAAACATACCCATAGGACTCTTTGCAGAATCTCTACCTGTAGTATTTGTTCTAAATCTGTATGAAACTCCATCATCAGTTGCTCTCACATCTGTAAACAAAGCTATAACAAATTCTTTCTCAACTCTTTTCTTCCATCTGTTACCATCTACTGCAACATAGCGTTCTTCAACACCATTGTCGCCGTCATACACGCCGTCAATAGCAGTAAACACAACATACTTATCAGAGTTTTTAGACTTGTCTAAAATCTTATCTATCTCTTTATTATAGTAACTCCAAACATCAAAACCTTTGTATCTTATGTCGGCTTCTCTGAATATTATTTCTATAAGAGATGTAAATGATTCTACGATTATTGTGTCTATCTTGTCACTAGACATAGCTTTGTCTAAAGCTGAGTGGAACTCTGATACAGATTTAATTGGAACATTCATAAACTCATTAGCGTTCTTGAATGGTAACTGCTTTCTTTCTGTATTAAGAACTGCAGTTCTTGTTGGTTGCAAGTTTCTCATAGAGCTTGACTTGCCTGAACCTGATGGTCCAGCAATAATTATATTCGGTTTCATTTGTCTTTCGTTTTTAAATTAAACAATTCGGTTTTACTAATCGGTTTTTTATTATTCTTAGATTGAACAAACTTTACATATCCTTTGAACATAAAGTTATTTTCGTTTTTGATTACATTTTCTAATTCACCAAAGGTTTTATTCATAACCTTACGGAGAAAAGTTTTGCTAATCCCTAATCTTTTAGAAAGTTTAGTTAAAGCTTGTTCGTAACTAATCATAATGCTGCAAATCTACTAAATATATAACAAACAGCAAAATAGATAGGCAAAAAATATACACATCACATTGTTGGTAAGTCCTCAAATTTTGTTAAATAATCAACAAACCTTAAGTGTTTACTTCCAATACCAATATTTCTACCTTTAGCAAATATTATTTCTGCTAAACCTTGAACACTATTACCTCTTTCATCAGTTAAAATGTTATAATATTCAGGTCTGTACACAAACATAACGGTATCAGCAGCTTGCTCAATTTCCCCAGACTCTCTCAAGTCAGCTAGTGTAGGGCGACCCCCATCGCGTTTACTAACATTCCTAGATAACTGAGAAAGCGCTAATACTGTTATATCTAATTCTTTTGCTAAATTCTTTAATGCTCTTGTTACATGTGACACTTCTTGTTCACGACTACGTCCATTTAAATTGTAACTAATTAATTGCAGGTAGTCTACTACCACCATGTCAACTTGTTTAGTTACAACATATTGCCTAATCCTGTTAAGAAGATATTTTAAAGATGTATTTCTACACTCATCAATATATAAAGGCATTTTATCAAAACGAGCTATACTATTATGTATTTTAGTCCATTCGTCTTGATATATAGCACCTTTAAGCATATGTTTGTTATCAATGTCTGCATCACCACTAATCATACGCATAAGCATTTGATTAACTGACATTTCGTAAGAAAATACTACACATTTATATTTTCTGCGAGCAGCATTAACAGCAATATTAAGAGCAAAACTGGTTTTACCCATAGATGAAGCACCACCAATGATAACTAAATCTTGTTTTTGCCAGCCACTTGTAAACTTATCAATATCTCTGAATCCACTTGGGATACCCGTCATGCCCTGATTATTAACATTGTTTTCAATAGTCTTGACCATACTGGGCATTTGTTCGCTGATATGAATTAATTTATCATTGGACACATTGCCGATTTTTTGCAGTTCATTTTCTGCATAGTCAATGATAGTGAACAACTCGTCATTGTCATTGACTTTGTTATTGATATGATGTGCAAGTTTTTGCAGTTGACCTATTTTGTTTTTTTCTAATAATAGTAAAACAAGGTTGCCTGCAAGATACGGGTCATATGCTCTTTCACTACAGTCTTGAGCAAGCTTAATAGCTTTGTATTTGTCTTTAGACTTATTATAAAACTCAGTCATGTCACATTTACCAGTATTTTGATAAGAGTTGTCTAATATAATAAATAGTCTTTTATTTTCTTCGCATTCAAATAAGTCTGCTGATAATAAAGAATGATTGTCAAAGTATATAGTTTTGTCTGTCATTAGTTTACCAAGCAAAACCATTTCTATGTAATTTCTATCTTTCATCTCTTAAATTATTTTTAGGTTGTTTATATATAAACTTTGAATTTTGCAACATGTTTGTAATTTCAGGAACTTCATCTTCCCACCTTTCGTGTTTAATCCAACGCACAGGGTGAGGCCAATCAGGATACCACATTTGATGTTCATCACATATAGCTCTATATCTTTTTTGATTAGACAATGCTTCCATTATTGTTGCATATAATTCTGGCGAGGGTTTTAGCCTTTGCCATGCATCAAGGGTTTGTTTTTTACCCACCTTGCGAGGGTATTCTTTCCAGAATGTATCAAATAAACTTTTCATCCTTCTAATTTTTCTATGATTTCTGACTCTAAATTAATTAACCAATCATCAGCCACCTCATACATAATGTCTGTTATGTCTACTGAAGTATATACGGTGCTATTAACACAATATATTTCTATTTTGTCTATTTCTACATGAGACCTTAATGGTTCTGTGTCTGGATATTTTTCTACTTGTTCTGGTATATAGGTGTAGCTAACATGTAGCATGTGCTCTCCTATTTCTATTATATGTTCTGCCATAATTTTACAATTTTAATAATTAATATTTAGTTTAAAACTACATAGGGGGGAGAAACGGTAATCGGAACACAAAGTATAACTAAATTAATAATTAAATGATTACAACTCCCCCCTTGTAGAATGTGTGAATGAGTAGCGATTAACTGAAACGCTCTTCACGTTTATCATAATAGTCTGCTATAATATCTCCTTCTTTACCCAGGCCTGCAACCAATACTTCACGCATTGATATACATATAGTTGGGTCTTCTTGGAATCTATTGTAGGTTTCTATTATGGTTCTAGAATGATTTTCGACAAATTTAACAAAACTCATGCAAAACAGCACCCACTTTCTAATTTTATTATAGTCAAGTGAGCCACTATGTTGCCTAAATTCTATAGTCTCACCTCTTTCATTGTAGCTACAGTTGTTAAGGTTAAGCCACTTGTAACGAGTAGACGCATAGTGTCCATTAGGGTGACGCGACTTCTTACAATTGTTTTTATCAAACCCTGCATCAGTATTAGAAACATATTTTGAAAGCAATCTTAACATTCGTTTATATGTAAAAGGATAAAGTTTTTTATTAACTGTCCTAATTTTTATAAATTCTCTAGGTATAGATTGACAATAACTATTTAATCTTCTTGATTTGGGTTGAATCCTAAACAATTGTTCTTGCATCATTTGCCCCAACATAATAGACAGTATACTAAATCTTCTATTGAAGTTAGCCCCACCTATATGAACATGAACACCACAAGTTTTATCAACATCACATTTTGCTGAAAGAGCTTGACATATGTCTTCTAGTTCTTTCATACCCTTATCGCCCTGAAGAACACCTGTCACATATTCTTTAGCTTCAATACTACCATCATCTACACACTTAAGACTGTATTTAGATGTATAGTCTAAATAACCACCACAAGTTTCCATCTCAACACCAAATGTATATGGCATACCATATGTTTTAGTAAGCCTAGTGTCTACAATTTTAAAGGTGTTTTCCCAGGTTTCTCCTTCATCATATTCATCTTCTGGAACCCAATCATCTCGACTTTCAGAATATAAAAAACCTCTGTGTTCTGCTGTATCACGACACTGAAAATATCTATCAGAATATTCTGAGTATTCATAATCAGTATCTTGATGAAACCAACCTTCGCCACCTTGATACAAATCACCATAAATCATTTCTGAGTCAAGATAATAGCATTCATTTGTATCACACCATTGTAGACAATCATTATCACAATGATAATATAGTCCATCTGATTCACAATGTTGAGCTTCATCTACATGACACCAATCTCCATTGTGCAGTTGAACGCAATCATCTTCATGTTGTTCATCGCCATGCATATCAAGAACATAACCTTCTTCTAATTCTTTTTCCATAATTTAAAGTTTTAATATTGATAATAAATTTGGTCAGCTATTTGTTCTAAAACTTCAATAGCATTTCTTATAGTAGTTTTAGAATTCATGTCTAAATCAGAATGTTCTATAATTTCCATAAGGTCATTTGCTGCATCAGAATAAACTTGAGCTCTCATATAATCTTCTTCTTCATCGGTGTCCCAAGGGTCTTGTCCTTGCCATATGTTTGCTTGATTATAAATGCTTGACTGTGAGGGTGTTATATTATTATATCCACCATACGAACGCCAGTCTGTATTTATAGTCTTAGCTGCTGGTATAGGCTTGTGCTTAACTTTAATAGTTTTAATTAACTCGCCGTTTTCCCAAACATATACTCTATCTTTTTCACATTCTTTTACATCTTTTTTTCTTTTAGTTAGGTTTTCTAAACCTTCTTCTAAAGAACTAAAGTATGTACCCTCTTCTCTTGTTAAATAATAAAGTGGGTTGTTGTGTCTGTAAGTATATAATCTGTTGTCACTAGCTGTATATAAAACTGCTTTTGTACCACCAAATAAACCTAAGTTTGACGCATCTCTTGTTTCGCCAAGCACTTTAATAATCATTTCAGAATCAACAGTAGTTTTCTTTATGTTAAACTTTTTGCCTACTTCTTCATAATTATTTAACACACCATTGTGAGCACCTATAATTCCTTTGTGCTGAAATGGGTGTGCGTTCTCAACAGTGTTATCACCGTGAGTACCATATCTTGTGTGTCCTATAAGAACACTGCCTGTTTCGTTTGATTCAAGCATTGGTAATATATTCATAGATTCATCTAATGTTTTGTATATTTTACCATTTACGAACATTCCTGTAGAGTGGCCACCTCTGGAATCGTTGTCCGCTAATAAATGTAAAGCTTTTAACACGCTTGTGTCTGCCTTACCTGAAAAGCCTACTAATCCACACATATTTTTATTTTTTTCAGTGTTAATAATTTCATGGTATTCATCTATTGCGTCGAAGGGTATACCATTTACCCCTTCATCCCAAACCCTACTCATGACTTGGTAAGTTTTCGGTTGTTATTATAAGTTGCTCTTTTTGTTTTTTAGATATATTACTTCTTATAGGACCAAAATCTAAAATTTCTTTAACAAGCCATAACATATCATTTATTCTATCAAGCTGAGTAGTTTTTGCATATTCAACATATGTTTCTATTCTTTCGTATTTAGTTTTGGTTTTAGAATCATAAGTAACTCCAGTACCTAAATAAACAGGTCTAAGACTTGCTTTCATAAAACTTGTTAAAACTTCATATATAGATTCTCTACTAACAAGACAATCAACTTTTAAATTCTTTTTATTTGATTTATCTACTATAAATGCCTTGCTGTTTTCTAAATCTTCAAGCTTGTAAGCTTCTTCTTTGATTTGTTTTTTGTTATACATAGGTATAACTTTATTATTATTTAGATACTCGCCTAAGGCTTCTCTAATAATATTATAGTTTAATTCATGTTTTGCCATAATTTATATTTTAATAGTGAAAAAATAGGGGACCGAAGTCCCCATTAAATAAACAAAGTGTATACGATAATAAATATTATCATAACAACAAATATTATATCTACTGTATCCATGTTGCATTTTGACCTCTGACATATTTGTCTATAATGCCTATTTTGTTTTTAGCATCATAAGATATATGATATTTATCTTTAGTAGCTTTGATAGCATCTGGTAAAACAGTAATACTTGTGTCCCGTTTTTTAAGTGGTAGAATTGCAGGACCTAACAATTCGCATAAATGATATTTCATAATAATAAGTTTAAGTTAAACAAATATTGCCCACATAATCCATATAAATAAATACATACAATACATGAAGGCAAGTGATAACACGGCAGTTGCAGATATATAAATGATACCTTGCAACCATTTAGGTAAATTACTCATAATAATAGTTTTAGTTACACAATAGAGAAAAGCAGAGAAAATAGATTGACATAGCGCTACCGCGCATGGTGATAGTGAATCCATCAGCGTGGCAATCAGTAAAGAGTAAGGGGATACGTTAGTACCCCCTCACAATAGCTATTACATTTCTGCATCTGCGTGTTCAGTTACAGTTGATGAGCTTTTTGAATACGTAGGAACGTCAACAAAGTTCATTTGTTTGCCTTTTTTACGCATAGCAAATGTTAGTGTAACATTTTCAGCTTGAACATCTGTGTCAAATTGTTTTACATCAGTGTAATCATTGTCACGCAGAATACCATAGAAAGCTTTTGCATAATATAAATCTTCGCCTGTATCGTTACAATTGATGATTTCTTCTGCAATGCCTTGAATAGTAGTGTTACGGAATAGCATAGTAACATAGTTCAAGTTTTTATCATCAGAATCTAATTTTATGTTGATAGCAAACGCAGGCAGAGGTTTTTTACTATATTGACCTGTGTCCTTGTCGCGTCTTGACACGTACAACATAATGTTAGCACATTGAAACGCAGTAGGTTCTGATAGCTCATATTTTTGTGAGCCGTTAGCACCTGTTACAATTTTGTCAATCATTTTGAACTCGCCTAATTGCGGATTGAAATTGAACATAGTACCTGTTTTGATACCTTCAGTTCTATCGTGCTTAGGTAGTGTTAATGATTGAATTTTGCTGAGCTTATCAGCAACGTTTTTGGAAAATAAACTTTTCATAATATATAAATTTAAAATAAAGAGTAATGTACGGCTTACTCATTAACCGAGTTGCATGTTAATACACAACCAATATAGAACAGCAAAAACTGTTATTAATACACTTCGTTAGGGTATCCACAATCAGAACATTGAACGATGTCAAATTTGTGTCCTGAATATGTTAGCTTGCCATAGTTTACACTGTAGCAAGAAGAACAATGAACCTGTCGATGAACAATGTTCTTGGTAAAATCTTTAATATTCATAATAATAGATTTAGAAATTAGTATTTATTGCCAGCCACCATTGGGGCAATGATAAGTTGTACCACAAGAAGTCAACATAGCAAGAGCGATAATAATCACAATGATAGTGACCACTTGTGGTTGAGGAATAAGATGTTTCATATAAATAATTTTAATAGTTAAAAACAATATTGACAAACGATGTATATAAAATTGATAAAGTATATAATACCTGTAACAATTCCAGTAATAGTAATATTCATAGTTGTAAAATTTAATAGTTAGATAATAATTAATTAAACAGTTTCAAACCTCTTGATAAATAGGTCAACAAGTTTGAATAAAATGATGCAAGTAATCATAATAAAGAATTTAAGTTAGAAATTACACAATGCACACAACACTCAAATAGTATAACGCATTGTAATTTATACTACATGTGGCTTGACAATGTCAATTATTTTTTGTAACTTGGGAGGGTGTGGGACAATGACTGTACAGCACAACAAACAAATCACTTAAACAATTAAGCCAATAACGATTAGCATAAACTGTATTGTATTACAGATAGTTCAAGGATAGTGAATAATGTATATCGCTCACGTACAGATACGAAGAATATTATATATTTTGTATTAGTGTAGCACTCAAGAACGGACGTTAGGTAGTTCCTGAGGCGAAATTAACAATCCTTTTTCTAATTTAAAACTCAGATTGTAAATTTATAGGGTCGGTATTTGAAAAAATACAAAACGAACTCTATATAATGAATAAGGTTCACACACTTGAAAAAATAAAAAAATTTTTTTCGTAGATTTGCATACATGCACTTACTAATAAGTTTTCATTGGGGTTTTGTCTTAGGTATAAGGCACTATGAACCCGACACAGAACATCCATATACTGAAGCCCAATTCTTTTTAGGGCCAGTATGTTTAACATTAACAGATAAAGAGGTATAATATGTGGGGTCATATAAAAAGAGCTAATCATAAGTTTATATATGCTAGAAGTGAGAATGATATTGCTGATGATTCATCTCATGCTACCTCAGTATGCTTTCCTGTCTCTGCTATGAGGGGGTTTTCTTTTATAGGAACAACTCAAATTATTTTGCGTTTTGAAAGCCCTTATCAATACGTTACGGGTGACAATGATGACAACGACGGTATTTTATTAACATTGTTAACCTCTAATGCTCATAGAGAGTTTATAGACAACTTTACAAGAGAAATAGCTTTTGGAGAAAAACAACTTATTGTATTATGTGACAATGTAACGGGAGAAAGATTTGATAATGTAGGTACTTGTGGTATCACAGCTAATGTAGGAGCTGATTAATATGGAAAAATTTATATACATAGGTAGTCTCACTGGAAACATATCTTTAGTTTATCCAGCAGAATCTTGGAGAGGAGCTCACCCTGCTAGCGACAATACGTTAAATTTATATTTTACACCTATAGTGGAGGGTGGTTTATTTCCAGACAAAGATAATGATGTTATTACTATAGAAACGACAGATGATAATAAACACAAAGAAGTATTAGAAGCTTTGGTAAATGAAATAAATCACGGAGATAGTCACGTAACTGTTCTTATAGATAAAGATTCAGGAGAATCTGTGCATTCTCAAATAAGTGGAGTTACAGCTACATTTAGTAGTGACGTTTAATTTTGCAAAAAAACGCTTCGCGTTTATTTTAGTATATTTGCACCATGGAGAGATACGTTTTGTTTGTTAATACAGCCACTGATTATTTAATGTTTCCTTTGAAAGCTTTCATTGGTGCTAAATATCTTTCTGCAACTACTATAGACTTGTATTTTGAAAAATCGCCTTTGTCTTTTAAAATAACTTTAACTATTGAAACTGGGACGGGTGTAGATGTAGCTTTAAAAATAGCTGAGTTGTTTAGCAGAAATAGCACTGCTACTATTATATTTAATGACACTATAAGTGCTTGGCCTGTTGAAGAGGTTACAGGAATATCATCATTTACTAAAGTTGTAATAAAATAATGAAATATAATATTACATTTTCATATGGAGCTAATATACATTTAGGAACCTGCGTTGTAACTGCTCAGGACGACACGTCTATGACCAATTATTATAATAGCACAGAAAGTGGATATACGGATTTTACAACTTTAGATTTAAATGTTGGAGAAAAATTATATGTAACATATGATAAAAGAAATATATTCTTTGCAAGAATATCTGCTATAGCTGCAAATAGCATAACCTTGTCATCAAATCCTGGACAAGTTATACACAATCGTGTGTTAACAAACGGTCACATATCTCCATATGTAAGAAGAACTCCATACCTATACAGCTATCCTTGCAATAATTATTGTGGAGCTTCTTTATCTAAAAAAGGAGAAAATTTTAGTGTATACACAGAAAGTAACCCTATATATTCTGACGCAACACATACTGAAACTAACTCTGTTATTTCATTGTATTTTTTAAAAGGAAATAATGTAGAAGAAATTAAAGTAGAGGTTAAGGTGGGGTCTGAGTCCACTGCAATTAAAGACTTTCAAAAAATGCTAAGACTAGAAAAAGATGTTAGTTTTATGTCAGAAATAAAAAAATTAAATAAAGATGTTATTAGTGTTAACTCTATAACAGCTTCTAATAAAAGCAAACTATATTAGTATGTTGTTATTTTTTTATATCTTTGGGGAATGGTAAATGAAAAAACAGCTTATGGTGTGCTCCATAAAAATATAGCAGGAGAAATGCACCATGTTAGCTTTGCAAACGAATATCCTAGAATAGCTGAAAAAGAAGATGATATAGTTATGTATCTTATAGATAATGACTATGAAATATTGGATAAAAAACTATACTATGTAGGTGGGGAAACGCATACAGGAGTTGAAACATACTTAAATTTAGATACATGTGATTATCATTTAGAAGAATATTCTTGGGTGGAACATGGAGTATGGAAATTAAAATATAAAATTAAAAAAAAGAAAAATGCCTAATTTAACAGTAACCACAAAAGAACATATCGTTTTACAAGGTAGACAACAGGGTTCTACAAGAACAATGACCTTTGCTAATATTGTTGATGTATTTAATAGAATATATTCTTTTAAGCAACAAACATTAACATCTTTATATACCACTCATGCAGACACAGTTTCTGGTGCAGTATTTGATGATGGAAGTATAAGATATGTAAGAATAACAAATTTAGGAGCAAGTCCTTTAGCTATAAATGTAATAGGAGAAAATAACTTTTCTTATGCATATGAAATACAAAAGGGACAATCTATGTATTTGTATAATCATTCTTTAGTAATAGAGGCTGATGATTCTGATGCTATAACTGGAACAGAATTATCAACACTAGAGGATATTGATGAAGTAAAAGCATACTGTCACAAAGGGGCAGGTAGAGTAGAAGTTTTCATTGCTAGTACTGAAGCAGCAAAATAATTAAAATATGGCATCAACATTAAAAGTAACATTAACAGAAAATTTAACTGTAGATGGCAATAGCTATAGTTCTGAAAGAACTAAAACATTTACAACAATTACTAATGTGTATAAAACCACTGTAGCTGTAGGCACAGGGGGAATGTCAGAAGTTGTTGCTCTAGCAGCGTCTGCTGGTAATATAGGTACTCTTGACCAAGATACTATAGAATATTTTAGAATAACTAATCTTGATGGTACAAATTTTGTAGAATTAGGATTTGAAGATACAAGTGGAAATAATGCTTATTATGTTAAGTTAGACGCAGGAAGAAGTTTTATTGTTCCAGTATCAAATACAACAACAGAGCACCCAGGGTTTTTTGCACACGACAGCGGTCATGTAACAGGCTCTCATGTTGATATAACTAGTATTACTGCAAATGCAGATACTTCTGCTTGCAATATAGAGATAATGGTTGCCATGAACGGATAATATGTATTTATTACAACTAGACAAAAAAGGAGCAATAATAAAAGAAGATGATGGTCTTTATGCAATAGATGAGTTTAAAGACTTAGTAGATGATATGGGCATGAAAGCTATGCTATGGGTGGCTTTAGTATGTGATTATGATAGCCCTTATAGACATTTTGTAGAAAGAGAAAGAGTCAAGTCTGTAAGCAAAAAGATATTTGACAAGTATGAATGGAAGGGTGTAAAAAATGAAAAAATTGCTAACGCAATTAAAAAGTATAAAGAACTTCAATTTGACCCACTAGATGCTCAGTTAGTGGCATTTAATGAAAAGATTGATGAATATACTCGTTTAATGAGAGATACAAGAATAAACGAGGACAATGCCGAAAGTATGCAAAAGATAATGATTGGTATTGAAAAAGTTCTTAATACAAGACAAAAACTTTTAGACGCAATAGAAAGAAGGGGTAGTAGACAAAAAATTAAAGGCGAAGCAAAAATGAGTTACTTAGAGGAGCAAATGAGTATTAAAGATAAAATATAAAATTATGCCAGATAAAAAAAGATATAAGGGATATAATCCTATAAAAATAGGAAAACAATTTTATAAAGATGTTAAAAAGAGTGCAAAAGCTAAGTTTGTAGACGAACCTGCATATAGAAAAAAAATGAAAGCAGAAAGAAAGCAAGAAATAAAAGAAGGAAAAATTTACACACCACCTAATAAAAGAAAAAAGGATTATAAAAAAGGCGGTAAAATTAGAAATATGTTTACAGAGCAATACGATTAATATGAGCAAAAAAATTAAAATAGGGGATAAAAGTTATGTAAAAGATGGCAACAATTTTGTTGAAGAGTCAAATTACAAAAACTATATGAGAAAAAAAGACACTGCTACAAAAATTGGTGGAGCTTTGAGTAAGGCTCAAAATGTTGCACCAAAATTTCAAGAGCATGTCCAAAAAGATTAAAAATTATGCTCCAGTTATTTATGAGGGCATACCTGATTTAGACCCAGAATCTGTATCTTATCAAGAGTTTTGGGAAGAACAGGTGCATAGGTGTAAAAACGGATACAAGCCAAAAGGCATGGACCGTATAACAGGAAAGCATTACTATTATCTTAACTTTTATAAGATACTTGGTAATAGTGGAGAAGATGGGAATAGAAAAACTCTAATAGCTCCTTGGTATAGAGACTTAGATAAATTGTATTTTGATTTATTTGAGCAATGTAAGGAGGAAGAGAAAGGAATGATTATTATTAAAGCCAGAGATAAAGGTTTTAGTTATATGAATTCTGCGTTATGTGGACATGAATACACATTTTATCCATATAATGAAGTAGGAATTGCTGCTGGTCTACAAGTTACAGCAGACTCGTTCTTTGACAAAGTGAAAAAAGGATTAAATGGCCAACACATTAATTTAAGGCATTCTGTTTTAAAAGACACTTCTGATATAATAAGAAGTGGATATAAACAAAAAACCAAAGATGGCAAATGGGCAATAAGTGGTTATCAATCTGCTATACATTGTAGAACAATGTCTAATCCTGAAGTATTTAAAGGGGAACGTTTGAGTGTTATGATATTTGAAGAGGCTGGTGAGTTTAAAGAACTATTAAATGCGTATATGTCATCTAAAGCTTGTTTTATGGATGGAAATATACAATTTGGTGTACCAGTTATTGGTGGTACGGGTGGTGACATAGAAACATCTTCTAAAGATTTTATGGAAATGTACTATAATGCAGATTCTTTTAATCTTATACCTATGTTTATACCAGCATCTGTATGTTATCATGGTTTTTTTGATATTAAAACAGGTGTAAGTAATGAAGTAGGTGCAGAAAAAGAATTATTAGAACAAAGAAAAAAATTAGAAGGTAGAGATAGCAGTAAGGCGTATAATTTACACATACAAAACTATCCACTTACTGTAGAAGAAGCTTTCTTAAAGACTAAAGGTAGTAGGTTTGACTTATCTCTTATAAATGCACAAAGAGGTAGAATTATGGGACACACTAAATTTAAGAATCAAATACAAAGAGGAAGATTAGAGTGGGTGTTTGATAACGAAGATGGATTTATAGAACAAGTAGAATGGGTGGCAGATAAAGGAGGACCATATTTAATTCTTGAACATCCTAATGATGAATATGACAATTTGGATATAGGTGGTATAGATTCATATGACCAAGATACTGCAGAAGCGTCTACATCTTTAGGTAGTGCGTTAATATATAGAAGATTTGTTTCGACAGAAGTAGCAAGCGACTATATAATAGCAGATTATACAGAAAGACCTAAAACTGCAGAAGAATTTTGGGATGGATGTTTAAAATTAGCAATATACTACAATGCAAAAATGCTTGTAGAGTACACAAAAATTGGTATTATAGATTATTTTAAAAGAAAAGGAGCTTTAAGATATTTAAAAGAAAAACCAAAAACTGCACATGCTCCTGGTACATTAACTAGGAACAGATATGGATTACAGATGAATAAACAAACAAAATCTGTAATGGAGCAGTACATGGACGATTATATTAAAACAAATGTTGATGATATATGGTTCATAGACTTGTTAAATGAACTTGCTGATTATGGAACAAGAAACACGGATAGAGCGATATCGTTTGGTTTATGTTTAATACACAATGTAGATGTATACCAAATACAGGCAAGAGAAAAAGAAACGCAAAATAAAAAGTTGGGATTTGTTTACTATAAAAAAGAAAATGGTAGATTAGTTCCTTATAAAGAAGAATAGTTATGTCGTATACAAATTTTCCAAGACAACTACTTAGTGATAAAGAAAAGACTAAGGATTGGTGTGAGCAAAATTTAGACGCAATGTCTCCATATATAGCTCAACACAACAATAGTCTTTATGTTAATGATAGATACAAAGATATTAGAAATTATCAAGCTTATCATGGTCATTTTGACCCAAAAGACTATGAGCATGTAACAGACCAGTATGGAACACCTTTTCCTGCTCGTATGACTAACTATAATATAATAGCTCCTAAAATAGATTTATTAACTAGTGAAGAATTGCGTAGACCATTAGAAACGCAAGTAAATTCTATAAATAAGTCTGCAGTTCAAAGAAAACAAGATATAAAGGTAGGCTTAGTAGCAGAAGCTCTTTTATCAGAAGTTAAAAAAGAAGTAAACCAAACTATGGGTATGCCTGTAGCAGAAAATGTTATGGGAATGGAAATACCAGACAATATAGAAGAGTTTATGCGATATACTTATAAAGAAGCTATAGAGGAAACAGTAGAAGATGGATTAAACTATTTAAAAGAAAGACATCGCTGGAAAGACTTGTTTAGAAATGGTTTTAGAGACCTTTTAGTAACAGGTAAAGTTTTTTATAAAACAGAAGTTGTAAATGGAGACCCTACAATAAGAAAAGTAGACCCAAGAAATATTGCTTTTGATGTTTCTATAGAAAGTGATTATTTAGATAACGCACAATGGGTGGTAGAACAAAGATGGTTAGGAATAAACCAAATATTAGATGAATATGGTGACGAACTAACTAAAGAAGACGTAATAGAGTTAGAAAAAATGAGACATATATCTACAGGAGATGAGTTGTCTAATTATAATTCTAATTTAGATTGGATACAATACGATAGTTCTACTGGCGTAAAGGTTAGACTTATACACGGAGAATGGAAATCTATACGAGCTATTAAAGTAAAAATATCTCCTAATAAATATGACCCTACTAATCCATTTAGAAAAATAGTAAAAGATACTTATAAACCAAGAAAGGGAGAAGAGGTAGAAACTAAATATGTAGATGATATTTGGGAGGCTACTAAAATAGGTGGTCAAATAATGGTTAATTGTAGACGCAGACCAAATCAAGTAAGGTCTGTAGATGATGCAGGACCAGCTTCATTATCTTATGTGGGTTGTGTGCATAATTTATCTTCAGGTCGTGTTACAAGTTTAGTGGACGTTCTTAAACATATTCAAATGTTATACAATGTGGTTATGTACCACATAGAGTTAACATTATCTAGAGCTGGAGGAAAAGCTGTTGTTTACGATGTTTCACAAATGCCGTCAAATATAGGTATGGACATGCAAACTGTATTGTACCATATTAAAAATGACGGAATTATTCCTATTAATTCTAGGGATGAGGGTGGAGTAGATACCGCAAGATTTAACCAATTTCAACAAGTAGATTTTACATTGTCAAATTCTGTGCAACAGTTAATGAACTTAAAATTAATGTTGGAGCAAACTGCAGGTCAAGTTTGCGGTATATCTCCCCAAAGAGAAGGAGCTGTTTCTCAATATGAAGCAGTTGGTAATGTTCAAAGAACTGTAACACAATCTAACTTAGTAACAGAAAGTTGGTTTTATCAACATTCGGAAGTTAAAAAAAGAGTTATAGAACAAGTTTGTAATTTAATGAAAGTTTGTTGGGCTGAAGGTAAAAAAGCTGGATATATATTAGGAGATGGTGGTTTTAAAATGTTAAAAGTTTTACCTGACGTTGCATTAAATGACTATGGTATATTTGTTACCGAAGGAGGCAAAGAAGATGCAATAAAACAAGCTATAACACAAATGGCACAATCTGCTTTACAAAGTGGAAGTATAGGGCTATTAGATGTTATTAAAGTTTTAAAATCTGATACATTAACTGAAGCAGAACACATATTAGAAAACGGATTACAAGAAATGCAAAAACAACAACAAGCTGCACAAGAGGCACAAATGCAAGCACAACAAGCTGCCGCGCAAGAATCTCAAGCACAACGTGAGCATGAAACTAATTTAAAGAAATTAGATGTAGACGGCAAGGTAAAAACTGCTGAAAAATTAAATGAAGGTAAAGTTGCTGTTGCTAATATACAAGCAGATTTAGAAGCTGATATAGCAGATGATAAGATAAGAGCAGGCTTTGATAAAGAAGCTATTCAAGCTGACTATAAGGAGAAACAAGAAAAGATAAAATTAAAGCATGATAAAGAAAAGTCTGACAAAGACAGACGCGCAAAAAACAAGTAAAAAATATTAACTATCTTTGTAACAAAGTAAAGAGCAAAAATTATAATTATGAGTGAAAACAAAACAGGCGAAGACCTAATAGAAAAGGTTGAGCAACAAGTTGAAGAAACAACAGAAAACAATGAAAGTGCTGGGTTTGACCCTAAAGCATTTATGTCGGAAGATTCTTCTGAAGCAAAAGAAGAAACTGTAGAAGAACAAAAAGAAGAAGTGGTAGAAAGTAAAAGCGCAGAAGAAGAAGAGGAGTCAGATGAGGATGATTTTACTTGGGATTCTATAGAAACAGATGCTAAGGAAGAAAGCGTAGAAGAAGAAGAAGAAGATTGGGACGCTAAACCTGAAACAAAAGAAGAAGAGTCTGACAAAACAGAAGAAAAAGAGGCACCATATGATTGGGAAACTCTAGCTAACGAAATAGGTGTTAAAGCTAAAGATGAAGAAAGTTTTAAAACTGCAGTAAAACAAATGCTAGATAACCCAGCCCCTGTAAGCGATACTGTTACACAATTACAGGATTTTTTAAAAATGGGTGACCGAAAACTTATTGAAGCTGACCTTGAGGCATCAGGAATGGAAAAAGAAGAAATAAAAGATACTGTAGATAGAATGCAGGATTCTGGTCTTTTAAAAAGGGAAGCTGTTGTATTAAGAAAAAATTTGCAAAACTATATTGCTAATGAAAGAGATAGATTAAGAAAGATAGAGAAAGAAAGAGTTGCGACAAAAGAAAAAGAAAATCTAAATAGCAGAAGAGCTTTGCAAAAATATATAAAAGACAAAGAGGACTTTTTTGGAGGTAAAATTAAAAATACTGAAAAGAAAGACCTTTATAACTATATAACATCAGGAGAATTTTCTGAGGAATTATACAGTACTCATGCCAATGTTGCGGATGCTGCGTTCTTATGGAAATATAAAGACAAAATCTTCAAGATGTTACGTGGCCAAGGAATGGAAAAGGGTAAAGCCGCAGTAATTAATAAAATTACTAATCCAAACCTAGGACGAAAGTCTCAACATGTTGATACCAAACAAAAAAGTGGTTTTGACCCTGTTGAGTTTATGAAGTAATAAATAAGAAGGCAACGCTATTTTATTTGTTATTGTGTATTAATTTATTTATAACAATTTAAAATTATTTAAAAATGGCAAAAGTTTATACGGGTACGTATGGAAAGGACACAACGGATGAAACGGCGTTGGTAACCAACTTACTAAAATACCCAGAGATAGGTAAGAAAATTATCTCTCAATATCCACGTTTCTCTCTAACATATTTGTTAGAAGCTGCAGGTAGAAATGCTGCAGAAAAAGTTATCGGCGATTACGCTTTCGAATGGAAGATGATGGGTCGATACAGAAAACCATGTACAATTCACACATCTACAGGAGGAGCTACAGGCGCTGTATCTGCAGGTAGTACATTTACATTAACTTTTACACATGATACTGCTAATGGTACTTATGGTAATAATTTAAATGTAAACGATGTAGTTAGAATGCCTTCTGGTAACACAGCAATCGTAACAGATGCTGGTACTGCAGGTGCTGCTTCTAATGTGGTAACATTCCGAGCTATAGACGCAATTAACGAAACTACAGCTGATGGTGATGTTATAGGTTGTATTGGTAATGCATTTAATCAAGGTTCATTAGGAGCTGAGGTAGGACAAAACTACGCTTACCCAGATACTTACAAGAACTGGTTAACTCTATCTCGTAAAAAAACAAAAATTATGGGAACTGACTTAACTGATGTTACTTGGATTGAGTCTAATGGACACAGATTATGGTATTTCACAAAAGAGCAACAAATGACTGACCAGTTTATGTATGAGCTAGAACTACAAAGATGGTATGGTAAAAAATCAAGTAACATGACTTCTGCAAGCTACCCTGGAGATACAGGATTAGACACAGGAGAATTTGTTTCTGGTGTGCCAATCATGGGTGATGGTTTATTAGCACAAATTGATGGAGCTAATCAAGCTACATACACACCTGGCGCGTTAACTGAAGAAGATATTGTAAACTTTATTGGTACACTTTCTAAAAATGCATTAAATGCAGAAGGAAATGTATTTACAGTATTTACTGGTACACAAGGAAGAATTGACTTCCACAGAGCTATGAAAGACTTATTAGTTACTCTAGGTTCTGGTACTCCAGTATTCGCTGGTAAAGGAGGAGGTGATGTATCGTTAGGTGCAAACTTCCAAGAGTACAATGTTTTAGGTAATAAGATGATTCTATCTTACTGCCCAGTATTTGATGACCCGAACTTACATAATTCTATTTCATCTACATTTGATACTTCAAATGAATCAGGTAAAATGGTATTTATTGATATGGGAATTCAAAATGGTGTTAGTAATGTAGAGTTAATTGCTAAAGGTGCTGAAGGTTTTAACAGAAGTTTTGTTAA
>TARA_R100001463_G_scaffold37626_2_pt1 | contig 33644 bp, 39 predicted proteins | sample TARA_R100001463 | Tara Oceans TARA_R100001463 (sample SAMEA2622242) | marine metagenome | biome: marine biome (ENVO:00000447); feature: deep chlorophyll maximum layer (ENVO:xxxxxxxx); material: "saline water (ENVO:00002010), including plankton (ENVO:xxxxxxxx)" | depth 40 m
TTAGGAAAATCTCCTGACTTAGCTGATGCTGCCTTTATCTGTATTGATGTTGCAAGGCAACGTCATGGTCTTGTAGCTGTAGAGCCTCTTGATTTAGGAGACAAGAATCAGGGATCAAGGCGCAGGAGGTCTATGAAAAGCCTTACAGGAGTACTAGCAAACCAACCTTTGGGTTAGATTTGAGCGGTTGCCTTTGACTGAAATAGCTGTAAATTTATAGTATATGGCTACTGTAGACTACGATAAGCTTTCCACTAAAGATAAAGCTAAACTTGCTAAAGAATTTTCAGACAAATTTAATGAAGCTTTTGAAGGGGAAGGCACAAAAGAAACTCTGGCTGCCCAACTCGTTAAACAACTAAGGCAAATAGGATCTTCCGCTCTTGTTGATGAAGTAAGTAATTCTTTTTATAATGAGCATGGTACTAAACATACGAGTAAAACCCGTCGTATATTTGGGGGTGCTGCTTATAAACCTTATCGCCTTAATTTAAGACAAGCCATAATAAATGAATTTTCAGGGGGGAAAGAGACAGAAATGCTTAATGCTATCGGGTATGCTGATGATAAACTAGGAGGTGATAAGTTTAGGACAAATGAAGATAAAGCTCTTTTGAGGTCAGAAGACAGAGACATCCAAAGATCTCATTTCGATCTCATAGGAAAAGATACAAAAGTACCTTATTTAGACGAATCAGTTAATCTAGGTTCAGGTACACCTACCCCAATAAAAAAGTTTATAAAGGACACAGTTGAAAGTAAAAAACAACCTGAAAGCACACCAGCTCCTGAAAGAGCACCAGCTCCTGAAAGCGCACCAGCTCCTAAAGGATTTATGGATGTTGATCCGAGAGAGGCTCCAATGGGGGTAGATGCACAAGGAGATCCTATAGTGCCTACCTCACAAGGAGCGGTAGGGCCAGATGGGAAAACGTCAGGACCAATCGAAGTTCCTTTGGAAACAATGGAAGGTAAAACACCTCAAAGGGGGAGTAGAGCTTTTAGAAAACAATCCAAAAAAGACAGGGAAAATCAGATTGCAGCAGATGATGAAAAGGCTAAAGAAATGTCATCAGCTATTCCCAACAGGGTAAGATCTCAATTAAAGCTACCACGAACTAGAGGGACTAAAGAAACCCCAACTGCTACACCAAGCGGAGGTGGATCTTCTGGTGGTTCAGGTTCTGATAAAGCAGGTTTAGGCTATCTACGTTCAAGAGAGGACATGATGGCAAGAGACACTTCAACTAAAGCAGCTATGGGTAAGGAAGCTTTAGAACGTAGGAAAATAGGAGAGCAAAGGTTTGCTATGCGTAAACCTGAAATACTAGCTCAACAAGCTGAAAGAGCTAGGATAGCTGAAGAAAAAAGACAAGCGAATGAAATCAAATCAGGTTCAGGAGATCTTTTAGGGAGGGTTATAAGGGATAAATCAGGTAAGGTAGTTGGCACATCAACAACTAAAGCAGGTAGGAGAGCGTTAGGTAGTGGTTATAAAGGAGCTACAGGTACTTTTGATTTTAGTAAACCAGCAGATTCCTTTGCTGAGTTAGATGCGAGAGATGCTGTAAAAGGACGTATGGCAAGTAGGCAACAACAAGTTATGGACTTGATGAGTACGGGCCCAACTGAAGCTCAAGAAAAACAGGTACGACCTTTTGATACAGGATTGGCAGTAAATCCTGATGCTGATGCTGCTGATATCCCCATAAACTTTACTGGTAAAGCATCCAGCCTAAAGCAAATACAAAACGAAATAGCTAAACCCAATATACCTACAAAAAATTTAAGTGAAGGCTCATTAAATCCAATACCTACTAATACGGGAGTAGCAGAAGGTACATTCTCGGCTGGTAGTAATTTTAAAAACACAGAACCACCACTAGGTTCAGCGCAAACAAATGCACAAATAAGTCAGCAGAATGTTGCTGGTCGTAAAGACCCAGATACTACTATGCAAGAAACTGCTACTACGTTCCAACAAAAGTTGGCCCAATCAGTTGACCAAGGACAGCGAGCTGATAATTTTTTGGAGCAACGAGAGGTGAAAAAACAACAAGCTATTGATGCTGCTAGATTGAGAGATTCTGTTGGTGCTACTTATCAAGATAGTAGTGCGCCTGTAAGACAAGAACCAGTTGATTCTAAATTACCTAATGCGACAGCACAAGAGCTTAAAAAGAAACTAAAAAAATTAAAAGCTAACCAGTAGTATGGCATACGTTACACGATCAATGCAAGGGGTACGTCAGATTACTCCTTTATCTAGTAGAATACTTCGAGAGTCTGAAAACTATGATGGAAAAGCAAAGGAAGCTTTACAGTTAAAAGCTGCCGAAGAAGGGTTGTTTGAAGTAAAAAGAGGGACTCCTAATAATCTTACAAGAGAATCCGAATCGGCTGCTAAACGTGCTATAATGGCAGGGCAGAAGATGTCTATCCAAGGAGATTTTAATCCTAATGATATTGTATCCCCATTAAGGCAAGAGTTTTTCAATAGTATGGGCGGTATGCCTCAGTTCCAACAAGAAGCCATTCTTGATAAGTACTCAGATAATATGAGGCAACAGCGGATGTTGAACCAAGCAGAACAAAAAAGTTATCTTGAATTAAGAGAAGCTCAACGTAAAGCTAGATTCACGCAAGCTGCTGATGCCCTGCAAATTCCAGTGTCTAGAAGAATAGAGGAGATAATGTCTTCTGGTGTAAAAGATAAAAACAAATTTGAAAGTTTACAACAAACTCTTTTTGAAAATCCAGAAGCTCTTGGCAATCCTTTAGTTGCTACTTTATATCAAACAGCATTTAAAAATGTTGGGGAGAAGATTGATGCAAAGACTAAGAAGAAAAATGTACGTGATGCACAAGAATATAATATGATGTCGCAAGCTGCTGCTTCTGGGAATACAGAATTTATTAATTATCTGAAATCAAATAAAGGTAAGGGGTCTTCAAAGAAATTTAATACAGCAATTACATTAGCTGAAGCTAATAAACAGGCTAAGGAAAAGACGGCTTATGTTAAACAATATGATAGCGCATTAACCGCTGCAAAGGAAGATCTAAATAGCCTTACAGCAATAGGGAAAATGCCTCCCCCTACTAAGCTGCAAGGAATAGAGTTTGATGCGTATAAAAACATCCTACTTAAAAAACAACAGGGGATTGCTGTAGATAAGGAAACAGAAGCGTTAGCTAATTTCGTCAAAACAGCAAAGTTCCTTCTTTCCGCTGAAGATGATTTTGAAGCAGATACTGAGGGGGTTCGTGATTTGATTAAGCTAATAGTAAGAGCTGGTATTAATGACGAAGCTCTAACTAGTCTTTTAGGTGAGGATGCTAAGAAACTAAAAGATGTATCTAATTATACAGATTTAATAGTATTGCTAGAGTCTGCTTCAAACATACTAGCTATGAAAGGAAGTGCTCCTAATGCAGTAATGCAAGCAGAAGCCGATGCAGAAGCTGATTTCAATAGATAATAATAATAATAATAATACATAACCCGAACTAGTGTGACAGGAGAACTTATAACTGATTCGTCAGAAGATAACGCATATACTAATCCTTTAGGATTCTCTCAATGGGGATCTTCAATAGGATCTGCTATAACCGATGATAAAGATAAACTTATTGGGTATGGTAATTATCTTAGAGAGTTTAATTTTGAAAAAGGTTCTTTAACTAGGGAAACTGAAATAGGTATTGGTAATGTTATTAGTTCAAAAATAGCTCAAATAGATCCAGAGTATAAATTCCCATTAGATGCAGGATCTATAGATACAGATGCTAACCTAATTGGGGAAGCTTTTGGACAACAAGCAAGAGAGAACTATCTTGATTCTTTAAATAATGGGGGTTTTAGAGATGACTTCTCAGCAGAAGTTAACGAAGCAAAACAACATTTAGTTGAACATGGTAAGTTAAGTCTTGCTTCATTGAGGACACAAGATCGTGACGGTACGATTAGTTATGAGTTAATAGGGGACTCTAATATTCTAGATAAGAATAAAGCAGTAGCTGAATCTTTAACTAGAGGAGCTATAAGACATAACGATCTGTGGCAAGTAGCTAAAGGGATGAAAGATGTTGGTACAGGAGTCAATGCTTTCAAAGCCATAAGAGATAACCAAGTCAGGGCAGAGTTATCTGCTGCTTCTCAAGCTGACGATAAAGAACTTTATAATGAAATTTTACAGGATGCTAAAAACCATTTCGTTACAAACGATGAAGAAAGTGATCCCTCTACCCTGATTACTAAAGCAAGAACCCTGTTAGCTAGAGGATACTCTAGTAATAAAGATATCCCAGAAAATGTTTCAAGGGACAGGTTTCAGGATTCAGATATCATGGATGCTTTGGAGCAGGTATCTGCTTTTCAAGCTTATCAAGGTGGTGAAGTTGATTTTGTAAGCGACCCTAATAAGTTAGGTGATAACATAAAAACAACGAAGAATGGTGCTGTTATACCACACATAGATTTACTTTTAGATAGGGGTAAGTTTGATTCTGCAATAGAGTTACGTAACGATTTAAGTGCTACTCAAAAAACTTCATTGAGGAACTACAGGAAAGATTTCTTCACACGTCAATTTCCTCAGTATGATGAAATATTTAAAGACTCTACAGTAGAGACTAAATGGGGGGAAGCTAAGATAGAAGGTAAACAAAAAGGTTTATCTAACGGAGATATTTTAGAAAAGTTTATAGCCGACCCTAAGAACTACAGTGGTGTTAAAAACAGGATGGGTGCATTAGGTGATTCTATCGTAGATTCATTTACTGGTTTAGCTGTTGTAATTCCTGCTTTATTTGAAAACGAAGGAGCTATTGATTTTTTAGTTGAGCAAGAGGAGGACAGACAAAACAGACGTGCAATAGCTCAAGTCTTCGGGGACAAGTTCGGTTTAGGTGTAGATGTATCAACAGCGATTGCACCTATGGTTGTGGATGTTACGGCTACTGCTTTATTAAGTTCAGGTACTTTTGGAACTGGGGGTGCTTTGTATCTTTCAGCAAAACAAGGAGCTAGATTAACAGCAAAAGGTGCTATTAAAAGTTTAACAGGCAGTGTACTTAAAAAAGAGTTTGGTGAGACGGGAGCAGAGGCAGCATTGCGCCTTAAAACAAAGAGGCTTATTTCTTTTAAAGAGGGGGCGCAAGAAAAAGTAGGGGAAACTATTAACTCGTTTAACAGCTTACTAACTAGAAGTGTATCTAAGGGGAAAGGCAGTGATGCTGTAGAAAAACAAGTGAGGTCTAGATTAGTTAGTGGTGTACAAACGTCTGCATTATTTTTAACAGCAGCTAATAGATCTTCGGGAGCTACCTATGCAACTGTGTATAGCAACTTAGAAGGTACACACGCAGAAAAACATGACGCTGCTTTAGGAGCTGCGCTTACAGCAGGTATGGCTACGGGTCTTATAACAGCAGGGTTTAGTAGCGTGGGTGCTGGTGGTTTTGAAGATGCTTTCCTGAAAGGCATAACAGCTAAACAACATAGATCTCTTTTAGAGAGAATGCTTAGAACTAAAATTGCTAAGTCTAAGTATGGGGAGCTAATGACAAAGTATTTAAGAAAGCGAATCAAAGACGTTACACCACAAGTTTTTGGAGGCTTGTATAGAAGTTATCTTAAAAGCGGTACTGAAGAATTTTTTGAGGAAGGTATAGATGAGTTTGTTAATTCATTTATTGTAGACGCTGCTTTAAATGAGGACACCCCTATGATAGACAGAGTAACTGGTGCTATGTACGCAGGACTGGTTGGAGGTATTATTGGACAAGGTGCTGCTGGAGTTAGGTCTATTGCAGATAAACACGGTGCTTTCGCTAGGGGAGAGATTGAAAACCTAAGACTTTCTGAAGAGCAGAAACTTATTTCTTTTTTAGAAGACAATAACTCCCCACTAACGGCTGGGCAAATGCGGAGAATTACACAACAGCAGTTACGTACCCCAGCTTCTCAAGCAACTGACGAAAACTACGAAAGTGCAATCGGATCTGCTATAAGAATAACTCAACAATTAGAGAAGGAGCGTCAGGCAGCAGCGAATGCTAATATAAATGTAACTAGAGATACAACAGATACATCAGGCAAATTAGGTAGTACGCCAAGAGTAGAAACTAAAGTCACCCAACCTATTGATGGGGAAGAGACAGAAGTGGCTTCAGCAGAGGTTACTTTATATATTAACAATATAGCAAATGACTTTAATTCAGAAGAAACATTGCCCTATTTATCTGGGCAGGTAGATAGTCCAACTTCAGAACAAAAGAAAGAAGTATTTAAAGACATCGATTTAGTTAAACTTAAAGCTGCGTTTAAAGATGTTGAGGGGTACGCACGTTTTATTGAAGAGCATGAGAAAGCCCATATCAATTTAGGACACAATAAAGTTTACCCAAAAGATTTATTAGACCCCGAAGCTATTAAGTATGAAAGGGAGGCTAACGAAGAGGCTGCTAGAGTTTTAGAAATAGACTGGAACTCACTTAAAAAACGTGAAGGTACTGTAGACACAGCCCCTGAAAAATCTAAAGCTGAGATAGAAGAAGAAAATCAAAAGCTATTTGAAGGTATAGATAACTTATCTAAAGAAGATATTGAGGCTAATTTCAAAGTAATTATTGAAGACGAGCAACAACAAAAAGCAGATGATGATCCTTTAGACTTAACACCTGTAAATCAGAAATATGATGTTGACGGAAACCCTATAGAAGAAGAGAATATAAGAGCAGAAGAATTTGAGGAAGTACTCGCAGAGGTTAGAGATGAAGAGGGGTACGATGAAGTCATTGAAAACTACGGTTTAGATGAAGAAATGCCCTTTATGTTTAGGTGGGCAAATAGTGACCAGTCAGCATTGTTTAAATATGCTGGCCGAGCTATAATTTTCAAAAAAGTAAATGGGGTCGTAGTTACTTTTTATCTCTCATCAGGGAAGTCAGGCAGTAGAGGTAAAAAGAAATTTGGTTCTTGGTATCCTATTTTTGGTATAGGCAAAGCTAAAGGATGGTTTTACAAAGGAGTTGCTTTTGAGGATGTGAATAATTATCAGAATAGTCCTTCTTTAAAGAAAGCAGCAGAAGAGCTTAATGATTCTATAGGGGATATAAGAGGCGAGCTTAATAGGCTTATGCCTATGCAAGAAGAAGAATTGAGAGACACAATCGAGTATCATATGGGGATACCTCCGCTAGATCTTGAGTCTCCTTCTGAGGAGAAAAGGAAGGGCATAGATTCTGCGGTAGCAAAAATTGAAGAAGGTTTACCAGTAACTGATGAGGAAGAATACGAGGAAAGCTTAGACTGGAGAACACCTAAGCGTAAAGACGATGAAATCCAATTGCAACAAATGATTGGAGAGGATGCCGAAATCTTGACGATTGGAGAGGATGACGAAATCTCGATGATGACTGCGGAGGAATATAGCGATAGGACTTCACAGGCAAAGATTACAGCTAGGAGAATAAAAGAATTACAAGAACAAGGAGAGACTTTAGAGGAGGCGCAGAGAATAGCTGAAGAAGAGGAGCTAGGCAATGAATATCTCAAAGGTAGTAATATAACAGCAGCTGAGTGGGTTGAAATACAACAATTTAAAATAACTGTAGATGGTGTATTCGTTGAGAACCAAAGGGCTATGGATCTTACGGATGAGGAATTAGCATTAATGTATAATGAGTTCCTCAAAAATATTGAAGATGTTCCTCAAAACGCTGCTAGATCTGTAATACACAAGGCTGTTCTAGAAGCTCATAACGAAATAAGACTACAAAGAGAAAATAATGGGCTTGGATATAATGCTAGATTAAGACAAAAATTTGCAGATTTTGAACAAGCATGGGCAATAGACAAAGCAAGAGAGAGTGAGTCTAAACCAAACATACCAGCAGATATAGTATTTTTAGATTACAGCTATTTAGATAGTAATGGTTCTTCAGTTTCTCGTACTGTTAGGTTAGACCAAGCAGATGCCCGAATAAAAGAATTACAAGAAGACATAAAGAATTTCAAATCCATTGAAAGGGATGACACTGTAGATGACTTGAGAAATCAGATCGCATCAATACGGTCTAGTTTAGATGGTTATTTAGAGAATGCTTTTCTTAAACCTAAAGAAAAAAGAAAACAAGAAGGGTATGCTAAATCCGTTGGCGAGGGGGTAGAGTCTTTTGAGGTATCTACAGCAGGTAATACTGTAGGTCAAAAGTTCTCTCCACTTAATGCAAAAATAAAATGGAGTGAGGCTAATGAATTTTTAAAGGATAACTTCATACCCGTTGAGACAAAGTTCAAAAATATTAAACCAGATGAGAATGGTAAGGTATCTATAGAAGAGCTTTACCAAGCTGCTAAAGGAACAGGGAAAGGACTAGCACCAACCAACACTAATTTCCCTTCCTATATGGTATATAAAGGGTTGTGGAAAATATACTTCGAGAAGAACCCAACGCAGTTAGAAGAAATTGGTAAAGCTAGTTCTGGTAAAATACTTACAGACCAGTTCGCAGCAGACCCAACACCTAAAAATAAATTTGGAAGTAAGGTTACGTCACAAGCAAGAGCTATACATGAGATCTTAGTAGCTAAAGAACTACGTGACTCATCCACCCTACAGTACGTAGCTGTTTTTACTCCACAAACAACTAAGGAACCAACGTCATTTTCTTTAGAGCAGGAAACAACCGCTCCCTCTAAACCTATAAATATTAATATAAGATATACTTGGGGAGAAAACGATCCAGAGACTAACACTACAGAAAGTACAAATTCTGTTAAATTAAATGATGCTGATGCAAAAATTAAAGAGTTAAAAGAAAAACTTGCATCAGATACAGAAGCTTATGAATCAGGTTCTGACTTTGGTACTGATCGTTCTATAGATAGAAATTACTTAGAAGATTCTAAAGCACGTATTGCTTCTTTAGAAAAAGCAGTCGCTGAAGTAAGGGGAAGGGGTTCAGATTTTTCTTTAGAGCAAGAAACAACTGAAGCTTCTAAACCTATAAATATTAATATAAGATATACTTGGGGAGAAAACGATCCAGAGACTAACACTACAGAAAGTACAGATACTGTTAAGTTAAATGATGCCCCTAAAAAACTGAAGGAGCTTGAAGCGAAACTCACCCAGTACGAGTATGCGTATGATATAAACGAAATATCTAAGGCTTCTGTAGAAGATGTTAAAGAACATATTGAAGCTTTAAGAAAAGTATTAGCTGAAGTAACCAACGAGAATGATCGAGCTTTATATACCCCAGAGATAGATCAAGAAATAAGTTACTCGTATGATTCTATAGACGTTCTACCTAACCCACTTGACACAGGTAGGAAGACTACTAAAAAGATTAAACTGTCTGAAGCTAAAGCTCGTCTTTTACAATTAGATGCAGAGATATTATTTTTAGAAGAACAGGGTAATACTACTCTTCTTAATGAGCTTGGTATACCCATCCCAAATTATACGGGTTCTGAAGAAGCAGTACTTAATCTTTATATAAAAGAAAGCGATGCACTAAGACCTATAGTAGAAATATACGAAAACAAAATACTGCAACGGGCTACAACAAAAGAGATAGAAACCGTTATAAGTGATGGGGCTAAAAAAGCAGGTTACTTAGGGAAAGAACAAGTCAAGACAAGAAAAGCTACGCAGTTTATTGGTCAAGGTGCAAAAGGCTCTTCAACAGATAGGTACTACGATTTATATAATAAAAGGGGTAGAGCAAACACAGGAAATTATAAGTCTTCGGATGTTATTTTTGTAGCCTCTAATGGTAAACGAAAAAATTCTATACTACCTATAAGAGATGGTGAGTTATTAGGAGAATATAAACTCATTGATAAAGCAATGGAAAAAGGTGCTACCATTGTAATGGATACTAATGAGCATTTAACAGGTGAAGGATTATCAGAAACAAAACAAAAAGGTAGGAGGAACTATCTTAGTACAGGTGAAATCCCACTTGCCATATATTTAAATAACAATGGATACAGTAGGGTAAAGGGTACAGGCGAGTGGATTCCTGAAGGAAGTAAAGAGAAAGACACGGAAGTTAAATATTCTTTTACACCTAATTGGTCAAATGGAATACCTATAACAAGAACAGTTAAGTACAACGACATCAATAATTTACTTCAAGAGCTTGATGACAAAGTTGAGTTCGTTACAAAATTAGAATTACCAGACAATGAGGGAGTCCGTGATGCTTTAAGAGAACAGATACGTGCGGTTAGTGCAGCTAAAAATAAATTCGATTTAGAAGAAAAACTTAACACCATCAATGATGAGACTACTGAGTCACAGATTAGAAACCTTTCACCACAAGATGAATTTGATTCACTTGAAGGAAACCAACAAGAGCACTTACTGAAGGTACAAGGTCTTATGGCTGACTTGACTTTACTCTCCCAAATGTTTGGGGTTCAAGTTAAGGTAGTGCCCGAAGAACAAAGACAAGCAGCCGAAGATGCGGGGAAACCTATTAAACCTTTTAGTTATGTTGTAACAGACGATGGTGAATCATATATTCAAATTGAACCTAATGGGTTAGTAGGTTTAATAAAAGGACTATCTGATATAAATGCTAAAGCATTAACATCATCTATAGTTACAGAGGAAATAATTCACGCAGCTACTTTCGCTGATCTTACCTCAGAAGAAATTTCGGATTTCTATAATCAGTTACCCACATCTGAAATTAATAAAACAATAGATACTTATTATCAAACAGAAGAGGATAGGCAAGCAGCTAGAGCTAGGCTATATAACGAAGATTCGGAAGTATCTTTAAAAGAACAACGGACATTAGCTAAAGAAGCTTTGCGTATGCACGTACAAAGGGCAGTGAAAGGATTCACTACAGAAGAGGACAAAGCATTCTATATGGATAACCCAAATATAATTTCTGTTCTGTTGAGATACTTAAAAGGTTTTATTAATAGAATAACTACTGCTTTAAAAAGCGATTCAAGTAATCCTTATATGTCTATGTCTGTTAACAGAGTTGTTCAAGCATACAATGACATGAAGGCTGGATATCAAATAGGACAACCCCCTTCCTTTGACCCTGATAATCCTTTGAAAGTAGTTAGTGCTTTAAAAATACAGACGGAAACTTCGGAAGAGGATATGGATATCCAACCAGAAACAGGTACTGTTATTGAGATGACCCAATCTCAAGTGGATGGTAATACCACAACAGAGACTACAAGGAACGAAGTATTTAAATACGGAAACCTAACGGGTATGTTAACGCTTCCTTTGATGAAGACAGGGAAATATCGTGGTGAGTATAAAGGGCTAATGAGTTGGATGAATAAGCTAGTAGGTAAGGCTGACCCCCGACTACAAAGATTACATCAACAAGGTACTGCTTTACGTAATGCTATATTCAATGAGATACAAAGATATAAGGATAGACTAGATGTACTAGTAGCAAAAGAGTTTCCAGATGGCGCACCTGTGGATTTGTTCCGTAGCATAACAGGTGATGCTGAAGTTTTAAAAGTAGATGATGATACTACTGCACTTATTCGTAAGACTTTTGATACAAAATTAAAAAGGCTAACTCAAGTATTAGCTGAGTTGAATGAACAATTAGAAAACGCACCTAATAATAAAGAGGTACAGATTAATATTAAACGGGTTACTTCAGAACTTAAAGCAATAGATGATGAAAAAACATTAGTCTATGAGAGGGCTTATCAAAATAGAAGAGCTGTACTTGAACAACGGAGAGAGTATGCCATAGAACAGTTAGGTGGTTATGATGATAACGGAGATCCTAAATCAGAAATAGTAAGACACTTGTTAGCACTTAGAGGAAAGACAGATGAGTTCTCTAAAAAGATTGGAGAACTATTTCCTAATGATCCAGATATTAAGAAAACAATAAACTCTACGATTGATGCTAATCTAGAAGTATACCTCACAAGACAATATAAATTATTTTCAGAAGCAGGTTTTACGGATTCAGTAATGTATGATTCAAAGTATGATCTTGTTCGTTCAGAAGCTGCGGATTTCTTTTCTGAAGAATACAGAAACTATAGGGGTTTAGAGATAATACTTAAAAAAGAAAAAGACTCATCGGGCAATGTAATTACAAACTTAGAACACGCTAAAGAAATAGCTGACAAAGAACTAAGGGCAGACCCAACTAAGTCTCCTTCTGATCAACCACCACTCATACATAATATGATGGTTTCTTTCTTAAATTCTTTTTCAAATAAAGATAATCTATTTACATCTGATACAGGTGTAAAGCTAGTGGAAGGAGACGATGCTGCTAAACGTATGGGATTCACGCACATACTTAAAGAAAGACTAAAAGAAAGGAAAGATGTTCCAGCTCAGTTGAGGGCTTTAATGGGAGAAGAAGGAGACGCTACTGGTTATGATGCGGTCATGCGTACATATATGCACGTAGGTATTATGGCTTCACACCAAGCATACTTAAAAAATGTTTTGGACTTCGGTATGAAAGAAAAGAACGGGTGGATCATTGAAGAAACTGAATGGAAAGCTTTAGGTGATGACCAAAAGAATTGGTCAAGGGTAGTAGGAGATGGGGATTATCGTTATGATCCTTGGGTCAATGTATCCCAAGGTAAAAAATATTATGTCCCTAATGATATGCTCACAGCTTTGAAGTCATTAGGAGATATGTCTACACAATCTTTAAATGAATCAGAAGTTGTAGCCAATGAATTAAATAGGATGGCACATAACCTAACAGGATTATCTATGGCATCTAAAACATTAGGATCTATTGGATTCTATTTTAGAAACATAATAGGTAACGTAGTATACTTCGGTTTATCTCAAGGGATGATTGCTCCCATAAGGTATACAAAAAATGGTCTTAAAGAATTAGTGCGTCATCGTAATCTATATACAGGCGACCGCTTTAGTCAGGTTAAACTAGATGAGTATTACTCTGAACTAGATGCTCTCGATATTATCGGGGATGAGATTAGACCTAAGATGCTTGATGAAATCTTTAAGGGAGAGACAACTCCAAATGATTTGATGAATGAAGTCTATGCTACAACTAAACAGCTAGATGAATTAACTGATGATAGTACTAAAGAAAGTGACCTAAAGAAATTAGGTACTCCCATAAACAAACTATATAGTAAACTTAAAGATCTATCGGCTGTAGTAGATACTTTCTATAAGATCTCTTACTACGAACATGAGTTAGCAGTATTGCAGAAAGCTAAAAAGAAAGGGCAGGGCAAATACGCTAACATGACAGATTATGAAATCAAAAGAGAAGCCGCAGATAAAGTTTTAAGTACAGCTCAATCTTATAGTAGAGCTTCTCCATTAGTAAGGGGATGGACGAACTCCTCTGTCGGAGTTATGTTTGCACCATTCATTCGATTCAAAGGAGAGATCGTTAGGATATCTGTAAATACAATACGACTAGCTGTCCAAGAAATAAAAGATCCGAGTACTGTTATAAAACTTCGAGGATTAAGAAGACTAACAGGATTCCTTGGGACAACAGTCGGCTTATCAGCAGCAGCTCCATTGGCAATGCGTTTACTAAATGATGTTGATGATGAAGAAGATGCAGCACTCAGAAGAACGCTTGTAGAATATCTAAGAGGGCACACCTTTTTCATCTACAGAGAGGGTAACGATTTGAAAACTTTAGACTTCACTTATCTAAACCCATATGCATTATTAGCAGACCCTGTTCTACGTTCAGTTGAAAAAGGATTCAGAGGGGAAAGCCCTGCTTCTATGGGCATGAGCTTTATAGAAGGGTTGATCTTGAATGAATACTTAGATGATCAAATTTTTGCAGGTGCTTTTATGGCACTTAAATCAAACAGAGATCCTCAAACAAATAAAAAGATATGGGAAGAAAGAGATACGGCTGAAGATGTATTTATAAAGGGGGCAGGATTTCTACTAAAAGAAGCAATAGAACCGAGAACAATTAAAGCAGGTCGTGAGGTAAAGAAGATGATTGGTACTAGCCCTGTCGAGGATATCTTTGATCGGATAGGTAAAGAGTTTTATCCTGCCAAGCCTTACACAATAGATATCTCAAACAACATGAGGAGATACTTGTTTGATGTAAGAAGGGAGACGCAGAATATTTCTCTTAGAAAGAATATAGTTCTTAGTGATAATCCTTTATCAGATAATGAAATCAAAGGACTAGTACTAGATGAAATAGATCATAGAATAAGGCTAGATAAAGAAGTAGCACACACGTTAAAAAATCTAGCGTCTCTCGGTGGGTTATCAGATGAGGAAGTTAGGAAGATCGTGTTTGGTTCTCAGTTCGGTAAACGAAGATATGGGTTCTTGCTAAAGGGTGTAACAGAGACACCAAGAGAAACCCACAAAGGATTGAAAAAGAAACTGAGGGATAAGTACAAGCTGACAGGAGACGCAACCTTCCTAAGAAGAGAGCGACTGCTAAGTGCTTACTTCAAAAACTTACCCCGATTCTACAGACACGATCAAGATTAAGCTATCGCTAAACTGCTGAAAGGTATTGTTGCGGAAAGAGATCCGTGCTTGTGGGCTAGATGCTTGAAGTAACTCAAGCTAGTTTGTTTACCTTCGCCACGATATAGTAATACTCTAGATCCCTCAATACTGCCAACGATCTCATATGAGTTGTCTTTGTTAAGCATTGCGATCCATTCGTATTCACTATCATTATCAGTCTTAATATAGTTTTTAAGTTTCATGGAAGTACTGCTTCGGTAGAATTACCTTAGCTTCTTGCAGAGACATATCGATTGCCTCCCCCACTCTGGGGTCTTCACCATGTTCATCTCTAAAGATAGGATAAACTCTGAATGTCTCTGGCATTACTTTTCTTTGTTTAGTTTGCATGGACATTAAGAGTTGATACTCTTCAAAGTATATTCTCAAAACATTCATGGTCTTTAACAATATTTGAAAAACTATCTAATTGCAATAGCGAAAATTCCCTGACCCCTTTACTCTGAACTAGGTGTTCATCAAAGATGTTACTATGAAAAACACCTCATCTAGAGTTCTCTTCTAGCTTTAGTCCTAGCTCAGAGTAAAGGGGTCAGGGTTCGGGATACAGGGTGCAGTGGATAAACTATTTAATTCTAAATTCTTTTTTATTATAACACGCACCACACTCAGGACACTTGATAGCTTCCCATTTTAAATGAGCTACTTCAATCGTGTTACCACAAGGACACATCATTTCATACATCCTTCCTTCGTAGTCACGGTAAGTTCTTTTTATCTCAGAGGTAACTGCAAAGAACTTTAATACAAAGGCTATTAATAATAGCCAAACTAATACTCCAAATACTATTGTCATCTTATTCCTCTATTGTTTGTTCGTGTTCTAATATATCCTTGAAAGCCCCACTCTCTCTAGCTTCCTTGATCCTCTTGTACAGGTACGCTACCAATACTTCATCGTCAATGAGCCAAGGATCAAGGTGCAGGGAGTCTACTGAAAACATGACGCTGAAATCATGCGTGAATAATTTAGGTTTGCTTGCGACTACATCTCGTAGCCACTCATGGTATGGTTCATTTGATATGTGATTGCTCGGCATCGTTTAGTTCCTCCATTCTTTCTGATAAGTTATTCAGTCTCCGTTTATATTCTAGCGTACGCTCATAGTGTTTGCGTAGCTCCTGTTCTTGTTCCTTCATCTTCTGTAAAAGACGGAAACAAATTATTATTACAGATAGGTAAACACCTATTATTAGTATCGGGTATATCATCTTCTTTTTTTAACAGTTGCAAAGCGACTAAATTTAAGGAATGGATTGAGCATATATTTAGTGCCAGTCGAGATATTCAGACCACGACAATCTGCTATGGATGCTTCCTCAGTGCTATAAGTAGGAGTTTTCTTTTCCGTATTTTTAATTTTATTTACTTTATTTTTACGTCTCGCATTACGTAAACCTTTTGCTTTTGCTTTCGCATTCCTTTGTGATTTATTCATACTACTCTGGTCTAACTGATATTTCTATTGAGCCGTCTGTATGCCACAGGATATCGGCTAGTTGTTTCTTCTTTACTACTGACTGGTACTTGAGCCATGCGTCATTAAACTTTGGATAGCTGTACTTCGCCCACATCTTTAGGTCACTCGGATGAATGTAATCTATATCAGATGGTTTATATTTACCTAACGATTCCCAATCCCTCTCAGTCATATGAGTTTCCCTTTCATCCTCCTCTAGTAATTCTGATAGGGGGGTTTCACTAGCTAAGTTCTTATGGCGTTTCTTTCTGAGCGTAACCCTCGGTGGGTTAGGTTCTAATGAAACAACATATGATTCGCCATCTATCTCGACAGCTCTGTGTATTGCTTTGTTTAAATCTGTAGCCATTATTTTGATACCTCCTTATCTGCTTTAGTTCTGAACCACCAGTTGTCTATACTGAAGTCATCATCAGAACTCCTATCGTTTAGAAAATCAAGGAACTGTTCAATAGCCTCTGACTTATTTCCACTAGCAATGGTTTCCCATTTATGATCCTGACTAGGACTACTACAATATCTATCTGTTTGGGATACTCTCCCCATTTGAATTTGCATATTTATACTTCTGCGTAATCTATTATTTTAGTTATGATATCTCCTTCGTGTTCCATCATTCCAAAAACCGCCTGACCTAATAGGTCGTTTGGTTCGGTGGCTTCATCTCTATCAAAGAAGTAAGAGATGTTATCGTCTATCCTAAAGAAGTTCTTGATGTCTGAACCTTGAGTCAGGATCACGTTCCTAACAGAACCATCTTTAGTTTCTACTTCTACTACCAGTGGGTTATTCATACCGTTGCCCCTTCGTTACAGATTACTTGTCCCTCTGTCTCGATCCACACTTTAGCACCACACGATAACGGTTTGTCTGGTGAATAGATAATAGTACAGGGCTCAGTTATATCTACTGAATGACAATAGGTATTGTCCTTGTATGTCTTGACTGTAATGACAGGCTCTCTGTCTCCTGTCTTCGCATTGCTACGGATCTTGTGTTGGTTTATATGCACCCTTGTTTTCATTTCGATACCTCCTCATAAGTCCAGTCTAGATCATTAGTATTATTTCTTATGTACTCCTGCACACAATCTTCTAAGTCTTCTTCCTTACACTTAAAGTGTATACCAGTCTCAGTATGTTTGATATCTACAGAAAAGATCTTCTCGCTATTCATTTCGATACCTCCATCTCCTTTACGATTACTTCACAGGCATCTTGTATTTCTTCTACGATAGATCCTATATCAACCTTGCCCCTGTTGAATCGACCGACACACTCACGCCATTGAATCTCTGTTAACTCATTGTCTGGATCTACATCTCCTTTAGATAAAACAATTCCTATCTCGCTATGAGGTGCAAAAGAATAATCATAATGATCATCTCTCCATGCTAACTTGTCTGGTTCAGGTAGCTCAATGATAGAACAATCATCTTCTGGATAATCGTATACCATAACCCTACCATAAGCGTCATGCTTATAATCTCCATTCTCATCTGCTAACGCATAGGACAAATCCCATACGACCGATTCATATTTAGTTTCTTTTTTCATAGTTATTTTGTTTTGAATTAATGCCCCTCTTAGATAGAGCCGTATAAGAACTACCTAAGAGGAGCTGTGTTTCCTGTTTGATAACGGAACCCCATCTTACTCCATGATGAATAATGAGTCAAGACTTTTTCTTCAATTATTTTCAATTAGTGCACACCTTTTTTTCGGGACGTATGCACACTAAAAACTATCTGCCTATTCCTATAAAGGGGGGTGATGAAACTCTCAAACCCTACCCCCCTTTATGACTCATGGTACAGGGCTCAAGTCTCAGATGCCTACTTGCCCCGTAAACATAGGGGGTGAATAAACTGTATGTATTTTAAAATTAAATCTCAGATGCCTAATGCCCCGCTCAAAACCAATGCGAGCGATAGCGAGCGTAGAAAATATGTATTGATTATAAAAAAACCTACTAAGAAATTAATCTTAGTAGGTTCTGTAATATTGTATTGGTTATATGTTGATTGTGAATCCTGATGTATCTTTGATAGCATTTCCTTTTGCTTTTAGTGCTACTATTCTGTTTGGTTTATCTAGGAAGCGTAGGTCATGTTTATCTCCGTTGAGAGTTATCATGTCTTGCCATCCATCTTCTCCGTTTTGTTGTAGGTTTTTGTTGAATACAACAGCTACGTTTACACCGAAGTTTACCATGCTTTGTATGAACTCTACCTTGTGTTTTTCTGATCTTGAGAATGTTAAGTGGTAGTTGTTAGGTAGTTCTTTGTTAGCAAACTTTAGTGCTCTTACATGGTTTTTAGTGTAGTCGTAGAATTGTACGTCTGGGTTATTTTCTATTACTTTGTATCTTTCCCATGATATGTCGCTTGTTAGATTGAGTCTGAAGCAAGGCTTTAGATTTTCTTTGTTGGCTTTTCTTTTAGCCATATCAATATCTTTTTGTAAGAAGTGTAGGAAGTTTGCTTTACCTTCTTTGAACATTTTTGTTTTACGTATTCTAGCATCTTGTACCATGTTCATACGTCCTCTACCTGCTGTGTTAAGACATGCTTCTGCACATCCTTTACTTGCGTGTGGGCATACGTTGTATCCTGATTGTGTATGTGGAGCTAGGTGTAGTCCGAATGTCATCCAGCCATACTCTTTGCTTTTGTTTATTTTGTGATTGTCTATTGTAAGTAATCTCATTTTGAAAGTGGGGGACTTTCACCCCCTAAGTATTAGTCTTGTATTAGGTATTCTAGTTTTTGCCCGTTAGCATCTGCTTCTTCGTCTCCGATTTCGGCTAGTACTTTGAATGAGTAGCCATCGCTTATGAAGGCTTCCCAATCTTCTGGGTAGTCTCGCATTACTTCTTTGAGTGACTCATAGTGTGACCAGTAGACTATACTGTCATGTAGATCTACAGGTCTTCCTTCATGTCTTTCCCATTCTGCTTGGAATAGATATATTAGCGCATGTTCTTTCCAACCATTGGCTATGTGCCATTCTTTTACTATTTTGTATGCGTCTTTTGGTGATATGTTAGTTAACATAGTTTTTATATTTAGAATGCGGGGGGAGTTGCCTCCCCCCTTGGTTTTTATTTTGATTCAACTACGATGAATGCAATACATACTATTATTAGCCACATGAGTGACCATATTATGACTGCTCCCATTATGCTTTGATCATCTTTGGGTTGAAGTATGTTGCAGGAAGTGTTTCTTGCTTAGTTGATAATAGGTTGTGTCCTATCTGTGCATGATAGTCTAGTTCTCTGTCATCAACTACTTGTGATAGCCACTTTGCGAATCCTGCTTTTGCATCTGCACCAGCTCCGAACTCACTTGATGTGTACTTTTTCCATGATCTAGATTCTGTACCATCATCATGTCCTGTACCTTCTCCACTTGTGTAGTATTGAGTAACTGCATTGAAGAGATCATATAGTGTTTGACCTTTGTTACCTATACCATTTTCGTGTAGGTATGCTACATCTACAATTTGATTGAAGGCTCTAGTAGACATGATTGTGTTAGGATCTACTTTGATGCCTTTGTATGCAGATATTAGTGCCTCAGCTTTTTTGTTATCACATGCTACTTCAGCGAACTTATTCATCATATGGACGAATTGATCTCTGCCTTTGTAGATATTAGCAATGGTACGTCCTGCTTCATCAAGTCTAAGATCTGCATTAGATGTTTTCTTTATCTTGATTGATAAGTCACCTTGATCTGACAATGCATATTTAAACGTGTTTGCACATACAACTCTTGTGTTTGAATCAAACATTGTCATTGCATATGAACCATCATGTGATTGTAGTAGGTTTAAGTAGAACTGGAAGTTATCTCCGTTGATCAATCGTTCTGCATCGTCTGCAATTTCTATTGATGAGAAGAATAACTTAGCGTTCTTCAGTGTTCCTAATGTTTGTATACTGTAATCGATACCTTCATCATCTAGTGAATTGCATACTGCTTGCACTAGTTTTTGGTTAGGTATTGATTTGTATCTTGTTGATGGTACTCCAAGTCCGTATCTGATGCCTTCAAATTCTCTGGTGAGTATCTTGTTTTCAGGACACTCTGACCATGTATTGATAAGCTCCATGATGGAGGAATGTGGAAGTCCACCTTGTTTTGCTGAGATGTCTAAGATTTCTTGTCTTAGCTCTGGGTTTACATCTGCATATGCAGTTCCTTCATGTATATCGTGATATACATTGCGGTGATCACTATCAATGATTTCTTTTGATAGTATTTCTTTTATTATTTCACGTCCGTGCCATTCTTTTTTGGTGGACATGACTGTATCGGTATGTTCGATTTGATGTGACATAGTATTTATTATTTTGTATTTATTTATTTGTTGTTGATTATGATGAAGTTGTATCATCATAAAATTGTTATTAAGTGTATTCTACTGGGGTTGGTATATCTTCTATGATTTCATAACAGCTTATTTTATTATGTTTTTTTCTTGCTGTTATCTTTTCTTCTTCTATATGTTTTAATGCATCTTTGTATGTGAACCATGCATGTATTTTTTCATCACCATTTGCATGGATCATATGTACTTGATATATTCTTTTGTTATCCATGTTAGTATTCTCTTCCAAGTTCTTGTAGTAGATCAGCTACTCTGCTTGATGTTTTCTTTAGTTTCTCAGTTGAGAGTTTTACTTCTTCATACATGAGATCTTTCAATTCGTTTATGTTTGAATCAAGTTTTTCTAGTTCTTCTTGTATTGATTCTGGAGCCATGTCTTCCATACGATCATGTATTAGTTCAGCGATATCAGAGGGATCAAATTGTTCTGCAATTTCGGTTGGTGAGAATTGATCAGCTACTTGATATGATAGATCATTAAGGTCTATGTATTCAGCTAGTTGTCTAAGATCAACTTCATATGCGAGTGATCCATAGTTCATACCGTCGGCAATGATCTCAAGTGTTGAACTGTTATCTAGCAGATTGTCTCCGACTATTTGTACTGTGGTTTCGCAGAAGTCTTTTTCTTCTGCTATTTCTAATGCAACTTTATTTGCAGTGATGTTGGCTCGCTCGATGATTGCATCGAGTAACTTGTTTTTGATTGCTCTGAATGGAGCTAGTAGTTTATTTTTCATAGTTATTAATCTTGGTTAAGTGGATCTAGTTTGAATTTTTTAGCTACTTCTTTTTTGAGTAGTGGACTAAAGTAATGTGAACCTTCGTTGCTGAAGCGTATACCTACGTCAATGGTGTGTTCGAATGATGGGTTATAGAATCTGTAAGCATCTACATCCCTACCGAATTGTGTATAGTGTTTTAGATACTTGTTAATAGCATCTTCTGTTAACCTCCTTTCTGGTTTGAGATGTAAGTTTGATTGGTATGCCATTGCTTTTATAAGTTCGTAGAAGTCAATGGCTACTGCATGTGGGTAATGTTTTGTTGTCCAGTATGTTTTCATAGTTATTCTTGTTCTAAGATGTGGTTGATGTGGTTAGCGATGTACACTCCGAAGTCATGTATGTTTTGAAGGTGTAAATTTCTTTGATTGTGTGCCATTGCGAATGCATTGGTATCCATTAGAGCATCTTTGATGGGGTCTTCATCTTGTGGGTAGTAGTCTCGACCATGAAATGTAGATGCTGATATTTTTTCAGTTAGCTTTTCTATTGATATTGCTATTTGATAGTAGTCATGTAGCAATGTAGTTTTAGATGTTCCATTTAGATGGATTGTTGGTAGTATTGGTTCGTCTTTCATAGTTATTTTGATTGTTTTTTTGTAGCTTTGTAGTGTTTGTTGTATAGAGATGAATAATGTCGTTTAAGTCTCAGATACTTTTGTTGTTCCCACTTGAGTTTTATTCCTTTGGTGATTGCGGATGATATGGATACTCCACTTAGTATTGTTATGATGATTGCGAGTAGTAAGAGTGTATTTTGTTCTATGTACATAGTATTTAGTTTTGAAGTTAGGGACTCACTGAGTTACCAGTGAGCCCCTTTAGTTATGTTATGCGTTTTTACCTATGAAGTCCGTAAGTGCTTTACCTTCAGGGAGTCCCTGACTGGTCTTGTTACTTCTTAGTTTTAATTCTGATTTGGTTCCGCAGAACTTAGGCAGGTCATTGTTCTTTTTCCTTTCAGCATTCTCCTCTTTAGTTAAGTTTGGAAGTAAGCTGTGTGTTGCAGATCTTCTGACCTGCTGGTTGTCGCAAGGGAAGTAGATTAACTTGAGTTTTACTGCTGTTTGTTCATTACCGTCTTGGTCCGTATAAGTCTCATATGATAACTTATCTATCGGATATTTAGTTATATCTACTTCAATGTACCCTTGGTTTGAGCTGTAGTTGAAGTTCTCATTGTCAGTGTCGAATGTTGGTCTTGTAGTTGCCATATTAGTTATTTTATATTTAGTTAAGTTTAATTTTATTTTTCTCATCGATTTCTCAATCTTTGATTATAAATCGAGTCACCTGCGAACTGATCTTGTCAAGGCCGAAGGGGGTAAGGCGGGGGCTGAGTGCCTTGACAAGATCTTACTTGGTGGATGAACGATAGAGAATCCACTTCCATATAAATTGGCTTTGATGTTCTGTTAGAATTTTGTATAAATCTTCATTAATCGGGTGTTCCCTCTAAAGACAAGGTATCCAAACAGGTGTCGATGGGAAAGTGAGGACACCTGTTTGGATACATTGTCGTCAATGCTTTTTAAAGTAATTGGTTCAGGTTGTATAAGAATGCTCACCAGCTTTGCGAACCAATTACGGTTGTGTTAGCAGCAAGTTTGAAAAACATATGACGGCAGTCCTTTTGAACTTGCTGATAACACAATTAAAAAGCCTAGAATGGGAGGGCATACTAGCATTAAATCTGCGAATTTTATGCCAAATTCTAACAGAACAGCGGAGCACCTAGTTTTGAGCAGGTACAAGGCGTGGATTCGTTGGCGCACCAAGCAACTCATAGCTATCATTAATGCTCGAAGTACGACGAATCCACGCCTTGGTGACGAACGTGTCCTTCCGACAGGTGAGTGGTTTAAGCCACTCACTCCAATATAAATTGTTTGTTTTTGATTATGTTAGACACCTCTTCACTGGTGAAGAGGAGTAGAGGCTTTAGAAGCGAATGATTAATGAGCTTTTAAAGCCTCGTGGTGGGGGGAGGCTGGTAGGTAGTCAGGGCGGTAGGGTGGTAGGGGGTAGGGAGGGGCGGTCTAACATAATGCATAAAACAAACAACTAACTATCGGGAAAAAGAAAAGCCAATTAAAAGGCGTAGCGTAGTGCCAGTATGCAATAATGGAATAATTTACTGAGACCTCAGTAAATTATTTCGTATTATTGCTTAATGGGCCATCCCCATATTTTTGTTCTATTCCATAGCAAAAATGGGGATGGACAACGGTGTAGCTCTTCCTGTTACTTAGCTCTAAGGATTCCTGATTCATTAGTTATGATTCAGGCTACAGGGATCAGGGTTCTGAGGTCAACGCTTGCAACATGAACCATTAACCATGAATCAGGATTCCGTAACCGCTTATTACGAGACGCTTACTGGGTAAGTTCTGGGAGCTGTGTAGTTACTGTGTGTTGGGTACGCCACCCGTGGGGTGTGGCTTTTTCTTACGTATTGGATCTTTATATATGGGGGCTTTGAGAAAAAATTTGACTTATTTTTACCCGCCCATATTAGTAGATATGGCGAACAAAAAGAAGCAAGAATATTACAGGAACAACAAGAAGAAAAGGCTAGAATACCAGCGTAAATACTATAATTCTAAGAAAGAAGAGATAGCTAAAAAACGGGAGCGTGAGAGAGCCGAAGATCCTGAATGGCAAGAGAAGCAGCGAGTGTATAATCGGGCTTACTACATCAGGAACAAAGAGCGTATTATGGAGAAGAGGAAAGAGAAAAAGGGGCAAGAAATAAACCGCTCGTAATTGTAAGCGCCTTTTAACCAAATAAGCGGGGGTAAAGAATTGACCATATAAGATTTGAGTGGCTTATAAATTCCCAAAAACTTTTCTAAACTATAATGAATTTTACTTATACAGTTTATACTAGTATAAATTGTATAAGAGGTTTTAAGTATTGTTTAAAATGGATTTGATTCAATTTCTTTTCTGTGTTACATACATATTATGGAAAACCTACTAGAAAACACCGAACGTCGCCCCATCCCCAAAACAAAGTACGAGATAGACCAACACGGTTTTATTTACAACAAAGGCCGTCGTTTGAAATCCCAGTTCAAAAGTGGGCGGTGGTATTGCAACATATACAAAAACTCAGGGAGGCGTGTGTCTGTAGACTCCCAAAGACTAGCCGAGCTCATTTTTAGCGATGAGAACCCCCCAGAATTAACGAGAGCCATGATTGAGGGCCAAATTAAAGCTAGGCAGGTTCCAGAGTATCCTCGCTACTCTGTGACCGAGTACGGGGCTATTTACTGTATGGAGCCCCCAAGACGGGGACCAAACGCAGGAAAGATGTACCTTGTGTCAGAAAGAACTAATCACGGCAGACAATACGTAACCCTGTACGACTACGAGGGATGCCGTCGTTGTAGGCAAGTACAAGAGATTGTGGACTGTGTATGGTGAACCCTGATTCCTGAACCTAGATTCCCTCTTGATGAAGAGTGAAAAAGCCTTAAATTTAGTAACTAATGTATAATGATCCACAGGGCCTCCAAGAGCTAGATGGTTTGTCAGCTTATGATAAAGATGGCAAGCCTACAAAGAGTCGTATTAAAGACGTAAAAAGTGCTTTAAAAATATTTCAAGGTCTTCGCAAAGCTGATGAGCAGTCTTCTGTAAACAGGGCGCGGGTTGATGCGATGTTTGATGGGGCTAACCCATACAATCAGGGGCAATTAAATGCGAGCGGTCAGGGTCTTAAAACTAATTTGAATTTCGGTGAAGCTCAACGGCTGCTGGATATTTCGCTATCTGCCTACGTAGACCTTTACTCTTCACTGGAAAAACTAGTGGAGGTAAAGGGTACGCAGGGAGAACCTAGCGAGATTACCCAGCAGGAAGATATTGTATCTGAGGAGATAACTCATTTGTTACGCAGTTGGCCTGATTTCCATTCCCACTATTTGCGCCTATGTACGACGTTCATTAAACATGGTACAGGGATCACTTACTTTGATACGCCTGATGATTGGAAGTTTAGGGTGGGTAGTTTTGCGGATATTTTGATACCGAGGCAAACGCCAGCATCTGAGTCAGCGATTGATGTAGCTATTGGGCGTAGGCAGTATCACATGCATGAGTTATTTAATTTCATCAAAAACCCTGAAGCTGCTGCTAAGGTGGGTTGGAATGTTGATGAGGTGAAGCGAGTGTTATTGAAGAATGTAACTACGAGGGGTCGTAGGAGTAACAAGAACATTTATGATGATTGGGAGACGTTACAGGCGGAGTTAAAAAACAATGATATACATGAGGGTTACCAGAACCCGACAGTATCTGTATTACATTTTTGGGTACGTGAGTTAGATAGTACTATTTCTCATTACATATCTACAGAGGGTGATTGCAAAGAATTTTTATATGAGAAGGTTTCCCGTTACGACAAACCAGAACATGCATATGTAATGTTCAATTATGGCGTTGGCTCGAATGGCACATACCATTCTATACGGGGGTTGGGGCATCGTATCTTTAATCATATACAGACGAGTAATCGATTACGTTGTCAGATGATTGATGGTGCAATGTTAGGATCGGCAGTTATGATCCAACCTGAGAACCAGAGGGCGCTAGATGAATTAGGGTTCACGTATTACGGAGCGTATGCGGTCCTATCCCCCAACGTAAATATAATAGCAAAAGCAGCACCTAACTTGAGTACTGGAGTGCAACCAGCGCTAACAGATATTTCAAACCAGTTAGCTTTGAATACTGATACTGTTAGTACATATGGACCAAATCAGAGTTCACCGTACAAGAATCAGATGCAGGTTGTTGCTGACATGGATGTTAGTACTCGATTATCGGGTGCATCCTTAAACCTGTTCTATGCATCATGGAACAGGCTTCTTAAAGAAATAGTTAGGAGAATAGTTACAGGTAAGAAAGATAAATCACTTAACGAATTTTATCGTAGGTGTGCAGACCGAGGGGTACAGGAATCATTTATTAAGACTTTGGATTTGGCTAGAACAAAAGCCGTCCGATCTATTGGTAATGGCTCATATGCTAATAGGTTGGTTGCCCTTCGTGAGTTACAAGCTATATCAGGTTCGTTTGATGAAGTTGGGCGAAAGAATCTGACTCGTGATATAGTTTCTACTCGTGTTGGGCATGATTTAGCAGACAGGTATGCTCCTGTGGCGGAGAGTGGTCGTCCCACTATTGATAGTAAGATAGCGTTCCTTGAGAACCAACAGTTGATGGGGGGCAATTCTGTTCCTGTGGTTTCTTCTGAATTACATGCAGCTCATTTAGCGGAGCATATTCCATCTTTGACGGGTTTAATTGAGCAGTTGAATACGGGTCAAGCAGACCCTGTGGCTGTGTTACCTGCATTACAGGCATTTTATGAGCATATAGCGATGACCGCAGAGCAACTTGCGGGTGATCCATTGCAACAAGGTTTAGTTGGACAAGCAAAACAAGCTTTACAATTTGCAGAAGAGATGATAAATAACACTTCAAAGCAGGTTCAGAAGATGCAGCGTGAGGCTGCGGAAGCTGAGGGAGCTCCTGAAGGTGGTCCTGATCCTGTGATGGAAGCTAAAATGCAGGAACATCAGATGAAAATGCAGATGTCCCAACAGAAAGCAGAACTTGACATGCAGTTAAAGCAAGCCAAGTTTGAGCAAGAGCAAGCATTGCGTGACGCAAAGACCGCAATGGACTTGCAGAAACAATAATTTAGAATGCCAAAAAAAGTTGCCCTTCCGATTCCTGTGGATCGGTGGTTTAAAGATGTTAAACGAATTGAAGAATTACGAGCGGTCTTGGATTCTGAGGCTTTCCAAACGGCAGTCGCAATTCTCAAAGACACAGCAGGACCAACTTTCGGATCAGTTGTCGGAGACGAGAAAGTTAACAGCAACCGTCACGCATGGTACGCAGGATATCGTGATGCTTTCAGTGATTTACATAAACTAACAAAAGTTCAGGGAGATAAACCCGACATAACACCACAAGAATGGACGCACATACAGACACCGCAACCTTAGAAGCACCAGCAGCCGAAGCACCTGCTGTTGAAAATTTACCCCAAGAGTCTACCCAAGATAGTTTTCTTGATGCCTTGGATTCTGCTCTATCAAACATAACGGAGTCCCCGTTAGATAATGTTGAAGTTCCTGCGGAAGAAGTTAAAGAAGAAACTAAATCAGAACCTGAAACTACAGAGGAGCCTCCCTTAGCTGACAAGTCTACAGAAGAGACTAAAGAAAAAGTAAATGCGGATGATCCTATAGAAGATTTATCAGAAGATGTTGGTGATGAATGGACACCTAAAGCAGCTAATAGGTTCAAACAACTTAAAGACGAGTTAAAAACTAATAGATCAGAGTTAGATACACTTAGGCAGACTGTTAAAGAACAACAGTCTAAAATGCAAGAGCTATCCGCTATTGCAGACAATAAAGATGTAGAGTCCCTACAAGAAACTTTGCAGCAGTATGAAGTTGAAAAATCTTTTAGTGATTTAGAAAACACCACTCAATACCAAGAGGCAGTAACCACACCTTTGAATCGTTTAATGGACAAGGCATCAGTTATTGCTGATAAATACGATGTAGATTATGATTCTCTTGTAGATGCTATTGCTTTAGATGACACTGAGTCCCAAGATCAAAAATTAGCTGAATTACTACCAGACGCTACGGACAGAGATAAGTCTGCTATATATAGAATAATAGAAGACATTGACCCTATCATGGATAGGAGAAATGCTTTATATGAAAACGCTGATGCTGCTTTAAAAGAAGCTCGATATATTGACGAGCAGAAACAACAGGCCGAGGTTGCTGAGAGAGCTGAGATAAGAAAGACTATTACTAGGAATGTGGTACAAAGAGTTGGTGAAAAGTTACCATTCTTAAACGGTGTTGAAGGTTTAGACATGTCTTCTATAGAGGCTAAAGCTGCTGACTTAGATCCCTCTGTTGTGCATCCTGTAGACTTTGCCTATAACTCTGTGGCATCACAAATTTTACCTACTATTGTTCGTGAGTATCTTTCTTCTCGTGCTGAAGCAGAAGTACTTATGAGTAAGTTAGCTGAGTACGAAGGGGCAGAGCCTACAATGTCTGGATCACCTACTTCTGATTCAGCTTCTGCTAGACCTTCTGATATGTCTTTTGAGGATGCTATTAGCGCAGCCTTATCAGGCACATAATGTTTTATAAACAAACAGAGCTATTTAAAGAATTTTATTCTATACCTAAAGGGGTAGATACCCGCAAGTGTAATAAATGCTTTAAAATATTACCTATTAGTAGTTTTTCTTTACATGGAGGAGCCAATTATTATAGGCCAGAATGCAGAAATTGTAATAATGAACTAAAAAAAGTTCGTGATTGTTTAAAACAAACAACTACTCCCCCGTCATTAAATCATTGTTGTCCTATTTGTGGTGGACGTGCTGAAGAGGTTGCTGGAAAAGGGGGTTTAAAATTAGGGCCGTGGGTATTAGATCACTGCCACACAACCCATAAAGCAAGAGGTTGGCTTTGTCATCCATGTAATCGTGCTATTGGGTGTTTTAAAGACGATATTAGTTTACTTAAAAAAACGATATCCTATTTAGAAAACACCTAAGTATTTATTTATTTAATTTTTAGGCTATATTAAGGTATGGCTAGTGCAAAATTCAAAAGATTACCATCAGGTAAGATCCTATGGAGAGGGGAGAAGTACGCTGGATTCAACAAACCAAAGAAAGCTCCTGCTGGGAGTAAAAAGAAGTTTGTAGTTCTTGGTAAACAAGGGGACAAAATTAAGAAAGTAGGGTTTGGTCATAGGGATTATCAAGATTTCAGGCAACATAAAGACCCTAAAAGGCGTAAAAACTTTAGGGCTAGGCATAATTGTCAGACGGCAAAAGACAAAACAACCGCTCGTTACTGGGCATGTAGAAAACTTTGGTAATGGCTAAGAAAAAATCTACAGTCAACAAAGCTGGTAATTACACAAAACCTACAATGCGTAAGCGATTGTTTCGTCAGATTATGGCGGGTACAAAAGGAGGTAGGGCAGGTCAGTGGTCAGCACGTAAAGCTCAATTACTTGCTATGATGTATAAGAAAAAAGGTGGTGGGTACAAGTAATGGCTGTTAAAAAATCACAACAGTCTTTAAAAGATTGGACTAAACAAAAGTGGCGTACTAAGTCTGGTAAGAAGTCTTCTGAAACAGGGGAGCGTTACTTACCTGAGAGGGCTATTAAGATGTTATCTTCTGCTAAGTATGCAGCAGGGACCCGTAGAAAACGGAAAGCTACTGCTCAAGGAAAACAAAACGCTAAATACACTGAAGCAGAGCGTAAAGCATTTATCAGGGCTACTGGTAAAACATATAAAACAAAAAAGAAAAAGAAAAAATAAAAATGAAAGGTGTACCACATTTCTTAGAAGACGGGACTCTTTATGAAGGGGGATCTCATAAAATGCCTAATGGAGAAGTCCATACAGGTAAAAGCCATAACAAAGATAGCAAAAAACTTTTTCATTTTGATGATTTAAGTGACGAAGCTAAAGAAAAAGCTTCCAAATCTAAAAAAGAAAATCCAAAAGAAAAAAAAGGAACTGCTGTGATGATATCATTTATGGACGCAGTTGAAGATGGGTTGAAGAAAGAAAAGTAGTTGATTACTCGTTTAAACGCACGTTAGTGTGTTTATATGAGCAATAAAGCACTAGGATTTTTTCTTTTCTTCGCCACATTAAGCCCTTTGTTAATAGGGTTTTATGCGGGTTTGACTGGCGATCTATCAATAGCGTCAGGGCCATTGGTAATGATCACAGGACTATTTCATATAGTAGCCTCTTTTTGGGCTGCTATACGTTTATCTAGGCATTAATCCTCCACTACATCAAGACCTACACAAATCTTTGGTGGTAGTGGTGTAATGTGAGTTTCAAGGTTTACCCTTACTGCTGGGTTTGTAAATGGTATAGGTAGTCCTACGGTAGCGTCGGTGGAGTTACATGATACGTTTGCAAGCGCTATGATAGCCAACCCCAGTAATACAATTATTTTCTTCATATTTTAATCTAAACATGGAGCCTAGAAATTTCCACTGTAAATATTAATAAATAGTTATATATTAAAGAATGCCTAATTACATGGATAAGTCAGACGGAAAAAAGACTAAGAAACAGATGTTACAGTCTTACAAAGGAAAAGGTATGGGTGGGAGTACCACACTTCCTAAAAAGAAAGCTAGAAAAGCTAAAAAAGCAATACAGGGTTATAAAACCCCTGAAGCTGGTTCAGGTTCTTATCAAGGCTGATCTTAATTTCAGTACTAGGGTAGTACTATAAAATACCCTGTTGCATATATAAAAAATAAGATTATTTTATATATGTTAACAACTCATACGGTTGCTCTAGCCATAAATAGTTCTAGTGGGAAGTTATCAATGGGCTGTGTTCCGTTCCATAATCAATCTGCTTGGTTGCTCTAGCCATAAATAGTTCTAGTTCAGTAGATTACATAAATATTTAATTAGATCGTCTCCAGTACGAAACAGGAGAGGTCTGTCTTACTATAACTTAACAATTAGAAACTAAATACAATGGCATTTGGACCTCCAAATACTCTGTCAGCCCCCGCATCGGGATCGGCTGCGGATCAAACTATTAACACAATATTGACCCAAGAAGCGGGAAGAATTGGTAATGATATTCATAAATCAACTCTTCACACTAGTCCTTGGATTGATCTTATTAAACAATCTACATTCCCAGAAGGAATGGGATACACACTAAGCACGTTGATTTATGATCGTGCTCTTCCAGTGTCACCACTCGACGCAGACCTTGATGAGTCTGCTGCTCTAGTCGGTACTAACTGGAGTGCGTTGGGAACTACACAAGGATCAGCTACTGCTGGTTTTGTAGCTAATTCAACTGAGTCTACAACAGGGGCTCCTACTGGCGGAGACAATGTTAACCACATTGACTTCTCAAAGATCATTAAAAGTTATAGCCTTAGTAGGGCTGTAATTGAGTCGCCACGTATCAATGTTGAAGAACTACGTTATGCTGCCCATCGTACAGAGCAACTTCGTGCTATTATGGATATCCTTAAAGAGTCTACTCGCTCTTCATGGGAGAACCGTTACCGTCAACAGTATGACAAGCAGTGTAACAATGTTGTATACGCTAAGTCTGCTTCTTCTATATTCGCTACTGGTGCTGAAGGTAAAGCAACACACTCTACTGACTCAACTGAGCTCTTAGATGTGGATGCTGCTGCTACTGCTGGTGGAGATGGTGGAACTTCAGATAACGTCGCTGACGTAACTGGAAACATCTCTAACGCTCTTTTGGATAAGATTTATTTCCAATTAGTGCGTAAAGGTGCTGGAAGTAATGCTCATGGAGTTGAGAACGGTAGACCAGTATTTACATTGGTTTGCTCATCAGAAGCTTCATATCAGTTGATGACTGAGTCTGGATTCCGTGATGACGTTCGTTACAACAACTCTAGAGTGAGTGATCTGATTGCTCCTTTAGGTGTTGAGAAATCCTTCAGAGGTTTCTATCACTTGATTGACGATATGCTTCCACGATTCAACGCTGCCTTGAGTGGTGCTAATGACAACCTTGTTGAAGTCCCTGTCTATGACGTGGATCACTCAAACAAGAAAGTTGTGATGAACTCAGCTTATGACAGTGCTGCTATTGAAGTGGCGTACATCTTACACCAAGATGTGATGGAGTCCTTGATTCCTTCACCTATTGGCAATGTGAATGGGCTCTCATTTGATCCAGTCAGCTATAAAGGTGACTTCAAGTGGACTAACATTCCTGATGTTGTACGTAACCCAGATGGAAACATTGGTTTCTTCAGAGGTATCATGGCTGCTGCATCAAAGCCGATTAAGACAGACTTCGGTTACGTGATTCTCTTCAAGAGAGATACAGCTACAGCTGCTGCTGTTTAATTTAATGCGGGGTTCTTAAAAGGAACCTTACATAAATACTTCACAATAACCCTGATCCCCTTGCAAAAATGGGGATCGGGGTTATTTTTTATAAATATTATGGCAGAAGTAGCAGAACAACCGATGGAAGGAGCTGAACAACCTAGCGCAGATGCTATGCTTGATGAGCTTGTAAGTGTACTACCAGAAGAAGGAGATGATCTTTCTGTAGAAGACATGGCTGAGGCTGAGGCTGAAGAGGAACCGCAAGAAGTTGCCGTTCCCAGTGAAGAAGCATTAGTTGGTTTATATGAGACTATCTATGGAGAACCTCTAGATGAGTCCGAAGAAGCTCAAGAGCAAATGCAGGATATACAAGAGTTAGTGATGGCGATGCCTGAGTTAGCTGCTGCGTTAGCTTCTGGAGAGATAGGGCCAACGGAAGCTGCTTTGATGATATTTAGAGAAGCCTCTGAAGTATCTTAATAGTTACTCTTTCCCTACTAACGATTCTATTAAAGCACCACTAAACTGACGTGTGCCACAGTGTGTAAGTTTTGCGTGTGCATCGCAGAATATTTTACCACCTATTTTAGTCCACAGTTTACAGAAAGCTAAGTCTTCACCTACTCCTGAGTGTCCATTTTCTGAAGTACTACAATCAAAGTATGTGTAGTAGTTTGGTTCTTCTGTTACTACACCTTCAATAAGGTGGCGTATAAATACTTTTTTCTCAGGATAAGCTTCGTGTAGTTTTTCAAAAACTTTTCTATCTATCATCATAAAACCTGCTGGTCCTGCTTCTATCTCAATAAAACCTTGGTCATCTACAGCTATATTGCTTGGGTCTTTGTAATGTACAACAAAGTTATCCTGTTCTTTCCCTGAATAAGTCTTAACTACGTAGGGGGCTAGTACAACATCTTCATCTTTCCTTAGTAACCTCCAAATGTTTTCAGGCTCAAATCCAATATCAGCGTCTATAAACAGTAGCTTTGTGCAGTCTGTTTTTAAAAACTGGAGCACACAATTATTTCTAGCGTGAGTAACTAGTGAAGATCCTGAATGTAAGTGTAAAGATGTCTCGTATTTTAAATCTTCTGGAGAATCACTTGCTACAAAGTTAACTAAACCATGCATATAATCTATAAAGGCTTGGTATCCGTATGTTGGGGTAGCAATAAATATTTTTTCCATGCCTGATATTCGCTCTAGATAAAAAGAAGTCAATTAATTTTCACTGTTTCTTAAAGTGAGTAGGCTTGCTATTTACTTGCTTTAGCCCTATAATTAAGGATGCCAACTTCAATTTCAGGAAATGTTAGGCTGGTATATGGCAATCATATACATAGTGAAACATACAGCACAGCAGCCTCCGCATATAGTAATACAAACCCATTTAATGAGTATGCATCAGGAGGGGCTAGGGCTTTAGTTGCAGGTGGTGCTATAGATGTAGGAACCCTTGATCTTTCATCTCAA
>TARA_R100001463_G_scaffold11656_3_pt1 | contig 33513 bp, 26 predicted proteins | sample TARA_R100001463 | Tara Oceans TARA_R100001463 (sample SAMEA2622242) | marine metagenome | biome: marine biome (ENVO:00000447); feature: deep chlorophyll maximum layer (ENVO:xxxxxxxx); material: "saline water (ENVO:00002010), including plankton (ENVO:xxxxxxxx)" | depth 40 m
CATTCAGACAAGTGTTAATACACTTAGAAAGTCTGTAGATGGTACAAAAGCGATTTTAAAGTGGGATGGTGATACTCCTGAAGGATTTGAGGGTATAACATCATTTTCACATAATGAGATATTAACAACTCTTGCAACTAGCGAGTGGACAGAGGATGAAGTATAATGAATGATTCATTAAAAACAATTGGCAGCAGTACTGGTACACTATTATTAAGTATATGGGAAATAGTACCAGAGATGTTAGGGGTTGTATTGATTATAATAAATATTGTATATTTACTACTTAAAATCAAGGAAATAACTAAATAGGAGAGAATATGCCTAGAAGGAAAAAAAGTGCCGTTAAACGGGCAATAGTAACCCCAGACAAGCACTTCCCTTTAGAGGACAAAAGAGCAATCAAGATAGTATGCAAAGCTATTGAGATTATTAAGCCTGATATCTACGTTGATTTAGGCGACACTGGGGAGTGGCAACATTTTAGCACACACTACTGGAAAGGTAGATTTGCTAAACCGATGGAAGACTTAATACCATTGTTAGAGCAGGATATTAACGATGTTAATAAGGGAATGGATCAAATAGATAGATCCTTAGATAAAGCAAAGTGTAAAGAAAGACATTTTGTTCAAGGTAACCATGAAGTATGGCTTGATAAGTTTGTGTTTAGGTATCCATACTTAGAGCAATATACGACTGAGAATGCTCTTAAGTTAGAAGAGAGAGGATATGAGTTTCATCCTTATAATAGGAAGAAGACTCTAAAGATAGGTAAGTTAAACTTTACCCATGGTAAGTTCGTATCTAAATATCACTCATATAAGCATTTAGATGTTTATAGTGAGAATATAATGTACGGACATACTCATGACTTACAGAGGCATACAAAAACTCATGCTGGAGGTACTATCAGCGCATGGAGTTTAGGATGCTTAAAAGACATAGAAGAAGATGAAGATTGGCTAAGCGGTAGGCTGACTAATTGGAATCACGCTTTTGCAGTTATTGATTTCTTTGATGATGGAGACTTTAAGGTCGAAGTAGTTGAGATTATCAATGGAAAAACAACATTATGGGGAGAAGTACTGGATGGTAAATAATGAATGTATTCGAGATAATAGAAAAATTCGGGATACCTGTAGCTGTAGCCTGTGCTTTTGGCTTCTTCATATGGAAGCAAAATAAGTATATACAAGATGATCTAACTAAGGATATATCGAATAGGTTTAGCAGATTAGAAGGTATAGTAATAAAATTAATCGATCAGCAGAAGAAAATGCAGGTTGAGCAAAGAGGGATCACTAAGTCGTATTCGTCTTTAGTTGATATAATAGTTAAGTTAATGAAAAAGGAGAAGTAAAATGGGCATGTTTGATAGCGTAAAAGAAGATCTAGTAAATGAAGTATTTGGGGCAGAGTTACAGGAAGAGATTGTAACAGCATTAAATAAAAATATTGATATTCCATTCATATCAGAGGAAACTGAAGAAAAGATGATGAATGCTCTATATGATACAGTTGAAGGGGTTATTAAAGCAGCTATAATGAAAAAGTTCTAATGAAAAAAAATATAGACCCTAATAACTATAAGGAGATTGAAGAACGATATGAATCTCTTGGGAAGGAATTATATTCTTATATAAAGAAAAAAGGGAAGCACCAGCGTGGGCAAGATAAAAAGAAAAATAAAAGATAAGTTTGAAAAAGGCTTAATTAGTGCTGTTGACAATAGGGATATCCCTGAGGAAGGATTAGCTAACGCAACTAATGTAGTTTGTGATATCCAAGGAAAAGTCAGGCAAATGGGATATGACAAAACTCACAATACCCTAAGTGATGTCCTTAATGGTAATCTTGAGCCAGGCTATGGTCTATTTGCATTTAATTCAGACTATAATGTCTCGAGTAATGCAAATGTTGAAACTAAACTTCTTGCTATTTCTGACCTTAATCAGATCGCTATTTATGACTCTCAGTTAAATCTTTCTGAAATTACATTAGGTACTGATAAGAACTCTGTAAAGCCTAATTTTTACTATACAGAAGGAGCATTAAGAGTTTGCGATTCAAACTTTACCAATACAAATAATCTCCCAAAGAAATATGGATATATTAGCAGGACATGGTTTTCTGGTTTGGATTCTGATACTGAGGCGGTTATTTCTCCTGACTGGAAAGCGAGTGATCAGTTCTGCTATCCCCCTACTATACACTCAACCACTTCTAATACCGCTCAAAATATAGAGTGGAACTCAACCTTATCTGCATCCAAGAATCCTACAGCAGCTGGTAATATTTCACTTCAGGTTGCGACAGTAGATACAAATGGTGATGGTCAATGGCAAAGGGATAGTGGATTGAAATTTGGTATAAGCTTTACTTATGCAAGTGGATTTGGATTAGCGGTAGAAGACCAGGAGTCACCTATAACTGTTATTCCAGATGCATTAGATACTAGTAGCTTAGTTCATGACAATCATTCATTAACATTTACATTGAAAGTCCACACTGGAGGAACAGATGTTGCAGCAGGAGCCAATAGCTCTACCTTTGACCCTAGAATTGTCGGGTGTAAGATATGGTGGTGTGCTGATGCTGATGGAGATTATGCTGAACCATTATTTGTAATGAATTGTTTTTGGGGTAGAGGTAATACAGATACAGCTAAAGCAACAACTCTTGAAGGAACAGAGCAAGATTTCACAAAGTTAAGCCCAGGTATAGCATATATTAATGCATTGAAAGTTCGAGCTCTGCCAACTGCTACATATAGCATGGAAAATCCAGGACAGCTTGCAGATAGTGAATATGAATCCGCTAGGTATAAAACTGCTGTAATTGTAAACAGGAGAGCTTTTATTGGAAATGTTTGGCAATGTAAATTTAACAGGAATACAATTCAATCAGTTGCTCCAGCTTCCACATTAAGGCAACCTGCAATAATAGATGGTCCTATAAATGCTGATAGAATGATTTCTAGTCCAGTAGGAAAGCATGATATATTTGATGAATTTAGTATATTAGATGCTGCGAGGAATGATGGAGACCATATTGTTGCATTGGCCTCATTTGGAGATAGGCTAGTACAATTTAAGACAGAGTCAATTTTTATAGTTACAGTATCAGGTCCTGATGACATTATTGAAGCAGAGCATAGGTATATGGGTATTGATCACCCTTATCAGTATTGCGATACAGAATACGGTCTTGCTTGGGCTAATAAAAATGGTTGCTATTTACTTAATAAAGAAGGTGTTATTACTAACTTAATTGATGGTTTATTAGATCCAAATAGACCACGATCAGGTCAAGGAATGGATCCTGATATGCCCGAGGGTTGGGCTGTATTTATGGGCAATTCTGGCATGATTGGATATTTACCTGAAATGAAGCAATTAATTGTATTTGAAGATCCTGCTGTTAATGGAGCAGAAGGAAATATTTATGTATATGACTTTCAGACTAATTCATGGACAAGAGGCACTAATAGGGTTACATCTCTACCTAAATCAAATATCATAACCAATTATGATGATACTTGTATGTATGCAACACAGCAAGAGGTAGTGAACGAGAATATTACAATATCACAAATACAAGATGGTTCTCCTGGTACTGACCCAAGCTGGCTTATTGGAAATTTATCAGGTACTGGATCTGGTGAAATTACAACATCCACTAATTATTGTCAATTATGGTTTGATGTTAAAGGGAATAATGTAATTAAAGATTCTTATAATTCTGATTTTGAGCATCCTTTTGGGAACTGGTATCCAAGCAATACAACAAATAGCGTTCCTTTGAATGGGAGTCAATTTAAGAGCCCAACCGCCTCTAATTCTGGCAGCGGTCTAGGTTTTGTTTGGTTTTCAACTCCAAGTTCAGGCAGTGCAGGGGATAAAATTGGGATCTATTTAGGTACAGAAGACACTCAAACAGCAGAACGAGGATCCTATTATAGGGATAGTCAAATCCTTTTAAATACTGTTGCTTATACTATAACCTTTACGGCAAAAGGCTCCTCAGGAATAGCTACAGCAGGAGCAAGTAGTGCTAATTGCTATATTCAATTTGGCAATCAGACGGCTGACGCATTTGCGATAACTACAAGTTACGCTGAATATACTGTAGATATAACACCAAACGGAACGGGATGCTTGATATTCTACACAACATACTATGCCGATGTCTCAAATATATTTATTAAAGATATTAAAATTCAGTCTAAATATTTGCCATTATGTTCACCCTTTCAACATAATGCTGCGACTCAAGATTCATTATTTTTAGATGTATTAAATAGCAATATCACCTCTTTTATAGGAACTAATGATTTTAATATCAGTCTTGGTGATGGCACTATGAATATCATCCAGCCTTCTCATAATATTAATAATATCAATAATTTCTATGCAACAGCTAATGGGGAAAATTTAGCATGGAGAAGTGGTACTGGTTTTCAAACACCTGCATATTATAATGCCAATAGCACTAGCGTAAACGTTATATCTCAAACTAAAAAAAGCTGCACTATAGAGAAAGCAAGAAACACTAATGCTACTTTTTCATATGAATATGTTAATTTAAAATGGGGTCCTAATGATTCCACGGACTTTGATGCTGATTCTTTATGGCACTTTTTTAATTTGCAACCAAATCAAGCAAATCCTAGAGGGTGGCTTACTGGTGCGAGTGAGCCCGCTGAGGGTAGTGGAGAAAGTCCTTTTGACGGTCACCCATATATGAGGGTGCAAAGGTCAGGAGCAGGCCAAGATGACATTTTAGTCCCTATGTATGATTGGAATCATGCAGAATTTGGCAATACCTCTATTGAGGCTTCAGTTTCCGAGCAGCATTCCTTGACTTCTAAATATCACAATATAGTGACAGACTTTCCAAATACTCTTGGGCAACTTTACACCACAGGTGGGACTACAATTGTAAGCGAATCTACAAATAGAAATGCTACTATTACTATACCACCTGTAGCATTTAAAGGGGAAGCAACTTCATCCTCGGGTACGAGTATGGCTGATGGAGGCATATTTTCTGTTTGGATCCCTGGCGACTGGTCTAATCACTTTAATTCAGAAGGCATATATACCTTTAGTGGTTCTGGGCTTGGCTCACTAGATACAGCGTTATCAAACGGCCTTAAGTTTAATGTAGTCAATGTTATTATTCCAGAATGGGTTTCTGATAGTGATCCTGAAACATATAGCTGTATGACTTGGCTAGGGGCACAAAAAGGATATCAATCAGCTGCAATGCAAGCAGCATGGAGTAATCTTAGAACATACTATCCAGATTATACTGCAACTATAACTTTTACGAGCAGTGCTGCTGCCGGGTCTTTTGATTCAGTGGGTGCTGGAATACCTGCTGTTGGGCGTACATTCTCAATTAACCCAAATAGGTTTTCGTCTGGTGTAGGGTTTGGAGACTCAGATTCTGATGGAATAGCTGATGCATTTGAGGAGAATGTTAGGTATTCTGTTGGAATTAATGGTCAGGATTCTTTCAATTACTTAGATACATACATTACAAGCAACAATGATTCTGGGTTTGAGGTAGGTCAAGCTTTAGCAACTAGCTTAGGAGATATAGCTGATTCTGCTGCTGGGCAGCCATGGCTATCTGTTGGGAAATTAACAATTAGAAGTTTTAGGATGGTAGTTAATGCTGGGGGTACTCAAGTAATACTATCTAATCCAGGGGCTGATGTAAGTGGTTCTACTGCAGATAGTACAGGTTCAGCTTACATAGTTGCCCCAGAAGAAACAGCAAATTCAGATATTGAGCTAATCTCTTCATTGCATGGGATTGATAACGATATGAATTTACCCGCTCTAGGCCTTAATGTTGGGGATATTATACAGTTTCAAGCTCCAGATAATTATAATACTACCTATAATAAATGTGTAATTAAAACTATAGCTTATGATGCTGGTGCAAAAACAACCACTATTGACATTGCAACTTCTGCTTCTGAAGGGGCTGATGGAACACAATTAAAGCATACTCTTGGATTTGAAACAGGCTCTTCATTAACCCTAATCCCTTACGGTGGGGAGGCTGCAGAGAATGCAGAGAGAATCGATGCTGATATTAACAGGCTTTTTACAGGTTCAGGGCAATGGGTAAATGATCCTTCAAATTCTATAGATACTTATAGTATTGGGGCAGGCACATTGAATGCAGCCGTTACCGCAAGTCCTTCTGGAGTCAAATATGCTACATTAGATGAGGTTAACTGGGATGGTGTCCCTCTTGTTGTTGGGAATGTATACTGCCTTAGATATGATGTAACTATTGCAAGTCGTACCGCAGGAACATTGTCTGTCGGCTTTAGTAATGATTCATATTCATTGCAATCAAGCTCATATAAGGAATATACAGCAAATGCAACGCTTACAGGTGAAAGGGCTTATTTTGCTTATACCGCTAATCATACTAAGATTATAATACATTTTAGTGATGGTGCTGCCATGACTACAACTTTTGATAATTTCTCTTTGACTGAGGCGAATAGTTCTTATGCATATTTACATACCTCTCCAATTAGGCTTAAGGGATCTGGTTCCGGCACTTCAATGCTTGCAGTAAATGGATGGGTTACTCAAAAGCTCAATGTGAGAGAGTTTGTTAACAATGAGGATTCTGGTATAAATCCTATAGCTGGGACAACAGATCTGGTAATTGAAACCCCAGACTATTATTTAGGCGATTCTCCTCATACTAATAAAGCATTATATAAAGTAAGCCTGACCTTTAAATGTTCTGGCGTATTTGATCTGTGGGGGGCTTTTAATGGGGCTCCTGATTACCATACATTATTAAAGCCTGATGGAAATTATCACAGTGGAACAGTAGGCGAGAGTAATCATCTTAAAGCATGGAGAACTGTTGACTTCTTCTTTGAACCATCTCATGCTCCTGTTAAAATAGATTATAAGGGAGAGCAAGGAATCAAGACTGTTCGCCTTAAAATCAACTCTACTAAAGAGCTAGTTGGATTTGAGTTAAATGATATTACTATATATTATAGGGAGCTAGATCGATAATGCCATTTTCAAGAAATGAAAGAAGATTAGAGCACAGTAAGGCCTATAAGCTTAGAATTGTAAGAACTCCTCCCAACAAAAGAGAAGGCGCTGATGGGGATATGTTGCTTTGTGTAAATAAAGCTGGCATGAAATTATATGTGAAGTATGGTGCGGAATGGTATATAATATCAGAAAGACTTGCTCGAGACTGGACAGGAACTGTTTACGAAACAAATTTCAGAGACTCTGCATTAAGTGAGGCTCATAAAACTAAACAAGTAAGAGATAGTCGTAATGTAAGTGATTATTTTAGTATATCTGGCAACTTACGAGCACTTCAAGATATGCATCTTGGTCAAAGTACAGTATATGATACTGATGAAAGAACTGTTAGAATGCTGCCTGACCCTAAACTTGCAGGAACTGGGAATATTGAATTATACTTTAGTGCTCTAGGCTCTATAAATAACCAGCTATCATTAAAGAATGGAAGTTTTCAGGTATCAAGAACATCGGATGAGGCAGCCGTTCAAATACTTGGGACTAATATTCATAATCATGCTGATGCGAAAACTAATATGACATTGCAATCTTCATATTCAGATACTCATATCGGATTAATGGCAGCATCTCCTACTGATGGATGGAGTATAGGTCAGGTGGCAGCAGGTACCGATTTATATGTTTATGGAGCAGCACTTGCACCTTCTCATGGTGCTGGAGCAATAGCTAATGGTTATTATGCAAAGTTTTCAGAGTCTGGTCAAAAATTGACCTTACAGTCTAAAGATGGGTCTGGAGAGCTTCAATTCAATAGGGATAAAGGCTCTGCTGGTGCAGCTAATGACACTTGTGGTATTATCTCCTTTTATGGAGATGATGCAAACCAAGACAATATACAATTTGCAAAGATTGAAGGATATGTTCAGACTCACACTAATACAGAGGAGGGTGGAGGCTTAAAGCTTTCCGTCGCATCTCATGATGGTGAAATGGTTACTGGACTTATGCTTATAGATGGGAGTGCAGAAGATGAAATTGATGCTAAGATTGGCGCTGGTACTGATTCTATAACTACTGTTGCAGGAGATTTAAGTATAGAAGGAGATACAATAACTTCTACTGGAGCTTTAACAGTAGACTCACCAAATATACTGTCGCTTGACGCAGCAGATGGAAATGATACATATGGGGTTCAATTTGCGATAGATGGAACAATGGTAGGTAATGTGACAGGGCATCATAGTGCCACTCATCTTACTCTATATGAGAATATAGGAGCCTCAACAGTTGATAAGTTTAGCATATCATGTGGGGCAAATGGTGCAACGTCAATAGAGACAAATGATCAGGCGGGGACATCGGCAGACATTACCATTATTCCAGATGGACTTCTCAAGGTTGACAGTAGCGTGAATATAACAGAACAAGCAGCTGCAGATGGAGACACTGCTGGATATGGCCAAGTTTGGGTTAAGAATGATACCCCTAACGAACTTGCGTTTACAGATGATACTGGTACAGATATAGTTGGGATTGGTAAATATCATTATGAAACTAAGATTTGTAATTTCTATAGCTCTTCAACATCCGAGGTTTATCTTCCTATTGCAGGCTATGTAATTGAGAGAACCTCAACCTCAAACAATAATGAATATATTTCTATGATAGCACCTTTTAGTGGCACACTAGAAAAATTTGCATGGAGGAGTGAAGCAGCTCAAGGCACTGGATCTGGAACTATGAGATTTATTGTAGTGGAATCTCAAGATGGTACAGAGGTCCCAGGCTCAGTAGTATTTAGAAAAGATCTATCAGGCCTAAGTATTGCTGATGATACTTATACAGAATTTGATTTAACATCACCAACTACAGGGGAGTTTCCTATACCCCTAGCAAAGGGTAGAATATATGCATTTGCTTGGACTCCTGCAGCACAACCGTATGACACCAATACTACATTAGTGTTTAAATGGGATGTAACAAGTTAAGTGTTGGAAAATATGTCAATAAACAATTATATTACAAGGATTTCTAGGAGTAAAAATGGCAACTTATCAAAGTAACAGATCAGGTAAATCAAAAGCAAGAGCGATTATTGGCGCTCAATATGCTGCTGCAACAAGAGAATTAAAAGATGCAAAAGATGAATTAGAGGATGAATACGCTGCACTGTGGCGGGCTGGATCAGACTTAAAGAAGGAGCAAGACGATGCTGAAACAGATGCTTTAAAGAATGAGCAGGATTGGTGGTGGGAAGCAGGCCAGGCAATCTTAGCTATTGGTGCCGGGGTTATATTGGCCCCTATCACAGGTGGATCTAGCTTAGCTATAGCGCTTGGAACATATGCAGGGCTTCAAGAGATAGAAGAAGGTGCAGAGGAATATCATGATAAGCAACAATTAGAAAATATCGCTGATGAATATAAACCGCAGATTCAGAAAGCTGCAAATCAGTTGAGAGACTTTGACTTTGATATCAGCGACTACCAAAGAAAGTTTTCAAAGCTTTATGATCCTTCATGGGAGAATGTACAAGAGGAAAGGGGTGACGCTAAAGCACGAGAGGCAGAGAGTTGGATAACAGATTTTCAAGACCAAATTGATGACTATGGGACTTATGAGCAAATTATATTTGATACTATAACTCAGACCATTACCAGTTCGGCTAAAGGATACGGTGTTGGAAGCTTTGTGGGGAGCCCAGATAATTACACTACTGTGGTTGATTTAGGCAACCCTATTACTTAAGGATAAAGAATGCCCGAATACAATAACCCATTTGATTTTAGTATAGACTTTTCAGGTCTTGAGAATATTGACCTTACTCAAGGTGGCTATTTTGATGATACTACCACTGGAGGTTCTTCCGCATTATACACTGATGTAGATTGGCTTCAATCGCAATTATTAGGCGGTATATCTGGAGGTTCATGGGGTGATATGTGGGACCCTACAGAACCACCTGGATCTTGGTATTCATCAGGTGAGGGAGGGGTTACAGAACAAAGTGATAGCTTTCTGGAGGATTTATTTGAGTATGGATTGCAGAATACTGACCAAACTGGACTGACATTCAATGAATGGCAACAGACATGGGGGACAGGAGGATTTGATTCTTCAGGCTATCAACAATTTGAAGAGGGGGTCGGGTCGGTGATTGACTTATATATGTCAACAGCTCCCTGGGCAGGCGGATCTGGTGGGCTAGGTGAGCCAAACTCTTATTCTAATGCTGCTTTTCAGGCTGCTACTGGAATTTCTAGCACATACCAAAATTATATTCAGCAGATGACGGATATAAATACTGACTTTGCATTTGATGCACAAAATTTAGATGATATGTATCTTGAGAATGAAGACATATTGTTAACTGATAAAGCTAATGCGCTTGCTTCTTTTGAGACCGAAAAACGAAACTTGCATAGAACGGGAGCTCCGGGCTTAAATCAATTAACCCGAAGAGCTGGCAATACAGGTTTTGCAACTAATTCAAGAGCGAGAAGGAATTATGAGCTTACCTCAGAGAATTTAAAAAATGAATTAATGGGTATAGGTGCTCAATCATATTCAACATCAACAAATTATATGACTCAGCTAGAAGATTTATTAGCAGGCTATGAGAGTCAACAGAACACATTGAGTGATAATTATGATTTTGCTGTAGGGTCAGCAGGCATTACCAGTCAAGGACAGATTGACTCGTTTATTTCAGACTTTGAAGATACAGCCTTTGGAATGACACAGGATTGGTTTAACGATCTAGAGTTTTCTCTAGGGGAATATCAGGGGAGCACTTATGTTCTTGATGATCCTGACACTAATTGGGATAGTTTTGAAGAAGAAGAGTTTACATGGTCCCTTAACCCGAGTACAGGAGGATAGTAATGGATAGTCAAGAATTAAATTGGTGGGAACAAGTTCTTGGCCAGGATGCTGGTTGGGCTAGTGAAACTATGGGAAATACTGATTGGGATGTAGGAAGTTGGTCAAACATACCCATTGTCAGTGGCACCTATACTGATTCAGATGGTACTTTATATCAAGAAGATACTCAAGCTCTACTGGCAGGTTTAGGAGAATCAGGGTGGACTGAAGAGCAAATGTGGGAAAATTGGAACCTAATGGGAACAGGTGGAAATGCCTACTCTGACACTGTTTTAGGTGGTGGATTTGAAGAATTTGCATTTGGGTCAGCAGACCCTTTCCTTTCGCATACACCGTCGGATAATGAATCAGATAATTTTAATCAAGGTCAGTGGGTAAGTGAAAATATAGGAGCATTTACTCCATTTATAGAAAGCGCTCAGTTTAGCGAATGGCAGTCTGAAACTAGTCAAGACTGGAGTGAGTGGGGGACTCAACAACAACTGCATGAATTGAAAAGTAACCATCTAAGAAAGGGATTACTTAATAATCTTGAGTATCTGGATGGTAAGAGCCAAAGGGAGAGGGATAACCTTATGTTGCAGTCTCAAACAGAAAAGAAATTAAATACATTCTCACAACAAAGAGCTGTAAATGAAGCACTATTACAGATAAATAAAGCATATGCTGATGAGGGGTTGTATGGATTCCCAGGACAAAGGAGTACTCCATTAACAAAGGCTGTTGCAGAGACAGAATCCAAGATAGCAGCTGCCAATCAGGTAAGGGCTTATACTTCAGCTAAGAATAAAATAGCAGAGGGTAGCCTAGATAGAAAGTATGGAGTTCCTCAAGAGGCTAATGCATGGGATACTCTTGATGATGGAGGATATAGTGCGCTTGAGAATTGGACCGGAGATACTTCACAATTAGGGTCGGAATATATGAACCTTATTAATCCAGCAGTATCTACTCATAAAGCCATGACAGATTCATTAGGTGGAGGGTATTTAAAAACGCAATCAGATTCAGTTATGAACTTCGCCAATGCATATGATTCATGGTTAGCGGAGCAATATGATATTATGACTATGATACAACAGGGGGCTTAAATGGCTAGAAATAAAAATTATGATTCTGGGCTTGGATCAGCTATATCGGCTCTTGATGATTTAATGAAGTCTGTTCAGAACGCTAAAACTAGAGAGTCTCAACAGTTATATTCTAACGTCCAAGAAGTTGTTATGAATGCAAGTAAATTCAATACTGAAGAGGAATTTGGTCAAGCCCAATTAATGCTAAAGAAGTTAAATCAGGATGACGGACTCTCTGAAGAACAAAGATTTAACATTATTAATCTTCATGATCACTTAGTAGATAGTGAGAATAATTGGAAGTGGACTACTAATCTCAAAGCAAAGGGAGTAGAAACTGAAGAAGCATTAGATAAGCTTTTAAAAAGTGGGGAATGGGAGTCTAGTGACCTTGAGGATGTACGATCAGAATTAAATACGGTTATGGTTGGGGCAAGAGGGCATACCGATGATGCATTATACGAGAACTTTGTTAAAAAAGATCAAGATATTCTCAATTTAATTGAAGTGCAGAGCAGAATAAGGAATTACGATAAAGACCCTACAACATTTAAATTGGACCCTTTTCACCCAGATGATGAAGACTTTCAAGAATGGTACTCTCAGGATGTACACTTACAAAACGCATGGAGTCATCTCTTAAAGCATGAAGGGACTCTAGCATTAAAGTCTCTTGATATGTTTGAAGATTTCGTTATGAAGGCAGAGCTTGATATAAATTATAAGAATCGTGTAGCTGCTGATATCGCAACCAATAAGAAAAATCTTTCTAAGAATATAATCCAATCTTTAGCTATGTTTGACGAGCAATTAGAGAAAGGTGAGATAGATGAGGATGGTCAACTTACCGAGAGCTTTAAATTGCAAACAGGTAACCCTGACTTTGCAGCATCTAATAGATATGCTGAATGGGGTGATTATGATAGCGCTAAAGACTCTTATGAGGATGGCCTGAAAAGTGAGCCTGTTAGACAATTTGCGATAATGAATCAGGCATATGAGACTAGATTGGATGAGATTAATCAATTCCTATATGTTAAGAAAACCGCTACAGATCCTGACGTGTCAATATTGCCTTTCTTAACACCTTTAAGATCGGACCAAAAATTTGAAGGCTTAGAAAATATTAGGGATCAAAGAAATACTGTTAATGATAATATTGGTAAGATATTAGAAAACTCTACGTTAAAGACAATGATAACCAGGGTAGATTCTAGCGGAACTACAGTTGCAGATGTTACGATTTCAGATTGGAATGCTATGTCTCCAGCCGAAAAGGCAAGTAAGTTTAAAAGAATACTTGCAAGCTCATCAAATAAATCAGTTAGAGATATTACCGATAAAGATGTAATGGATTTCTTTAGGGAAGGAAATAATGGGCATAAGTATTTTGATATGGAGAAATTAACTACAGAGGGCTGGGCAATATTTAAAGACTCTTTGCTTGAGAGACAAACTAATATTACAGCTGCTGAATTGATTCCAAGGATTATAGGAACTTATTTAAGCACGAATACCTTCCTGAATGATGCTGAAGCACATATGGAAGAGTTTGTATACGGTCCCTCTAACGGTCCTATCTACGGCAGTGGCAATTTAATGTTTCAAAGATAAAAGGGTAGGGAATGAATCAATATACAGATCCAGAATTTGGTGATCTTATGCGTAATGCACATCCTGGTCTATATGATGAGTATTGGACTGATGATGAGATAATAAAAGATAGATATGCTATTGATCCTGATGGAACAAAAAAAGTATTAATAAGCGCTAACAATAACCCTAATTGGCCTTATGCCCCAGATTATAAAGCTCCAGATCCTAACGAAAACTATGATCCATCTCTTATGGATGACGTTAGGTGGAGTGTCAATAAATGGAAAGAGGCTATCCTTCATGGTCCTCCAGAATATTTACTTACAGCAAATGAAGCACTTAAAAGATGGCAATTTGAAAGCCTTGAAGGATCAAGAGAGCAATTAGTTGAAAGTCAGATGATGATGGAATGGAATCATCTAAGGTATGAAGACCCTACTTTGACTGCAGAAACCCCCATGTTTAGTGCAGAAAAAATTGAGAACTTCTTTAGAAAGCATGAATTGTTTGGATACAAAGGAAAAGCTCCTTCCTCTTTTTATACAGAAAAAAATATTTATAGTCCTACTGAGGAGGCTAAAAGAACCTTTCGTGAAAGAGAAGGCATACCTTCTAATGTAAGCCTGATCTCTAAAGAGTCGTTGGCGAATATTGAAAAGCATGTATCTGAACTCGAAACAGATAAGTATAGCGCATATCAAGATGCAATGATACAAACTCAAGATTTCATGGATAGGGTAGAGATTGAGACCGCAGAAGTAATGAGAAACGATCCCAACTTAAGAGCCTATGCTAATTGGGCTCAAGCAAATCCTTTAATGAGTGAAGATGAGCATGGTAATTTAACATGGCAAAATTATTGGGATGATCCTTGGAATATGACGTTTAAGACAGTTGCTGAAATAGGTCCTTCTTTAGCTGCTGCAATGACACCAGGGGTTGCCTTTAAATTGGGTGGTGCAGCTCTTAAAACTACTTCATTGGTCAGCGGGCTCAGCAAGGCTAAAAGCTTACAGGCCATAAGCACTGGTGCTAATTGGGCTGGAGATGCAGCTTTTGTAGCTAGTAATTATCTTAGCATGCCTATGATGATGGCTATGGAAGGTGGAAGTTATCATAAAGAGATTGTAAACGATTTAATGAGCGAAGGATATTCCTATGAGGATATTGCCTCACTTGCACAGAATGGAATGTTTGCATATTCAGTTGTATCTGGGGCTGTTTTAGAACCCTTACAGTTAAACTCCGTATTAAGTTATATGCGTAAAGATAAATCTATGTTAAGGGAGTTTACTAAAGGTTTTGTTCGCAAGTTTGCTGGACGCGGAAGTAAGGGTGCTAAAGGTGCTGCATTTATTATGGAGCAAGCGATGGAAGGCGTTGTAGAATCCCTTCAGTATGCATCTCAAAAAATACTACATGAAGCTACTAGTGAGAGTCTGGTAGATGGCGAGTCATACCTTAAAAGCATTATGGATGGTTTAAGCCAAACAGGTACATGGAAGGATATATGGAACGACCCAGAAACATGGAACTCTTTTGGTAGTGCATTCATAGGCTTTGGTGGACCTAAATTAGCATCAGCAAGCATAGGCTCAACCTATAGGGCTTTTAAACCTAAGAATGATACTATAGTTACTCCTGACGGTGATGTGATTAATGTTGGAAGTAAAAAAGAGGCATCTGCAATTAGTGCGTTAATAAATAATAGTGCCAATGGAAGCTTTGAATATGAAGGACCAGAAAGCATCATCAACAATGACGCATTAGGATTTAAGTTGTTATTAAGGCAGCAAGGTGCTTTTGGCAGTATGAGTGAAGGCGGTAAGGGTAAAAACTTTGCAGGGATATTACATAAGCAATATGATGCAAGAAAGCATGGGGAACTTGGGGTAATTGGAAAAATTCTGCTTACCTATGGAAAGAGCAAAGGTGGTAATATTGGAGAGATGTTAACTCAAGCCTATAAACATTATATCAAAAAAGATCCTTCCGGAAAACTTATTGAGGATTTATTTAAAGAGGCTGGGCTTGAGGATGCAGATGCGATTACAGAGGTTAAATCATGGATTGGGAGAAAAATAAAAATATCTATGAAGGAAGATCTCCTAAAGAGAGCTAGGAAATTAGGAGTGTCTAGTCCAAAAACCATTGAGAAGATTTCAAATATCGTAGACAATATAGATAATATTAAAGCGTTAGACGCAAAAGCTAGTGACGCTAAGATGGCCCAATTAGAGGCTCAGCTTAACAAGGATCTAAAGTCAGCTGAGGTTAAAATAGAGTCTAAATTAAGAGAGTCTGATAGGCAATTGAATACAAATCAGCGTAAAGAGTCTGCACAAGCTCAAGCGCATATGGATCAAGATGAGCAACAACAAAGCCGTGCACAAGCTTACCAGGGCAGAAAGAAAAATCAATCCAAGGATAATACAAAGAAGCAAGACGTTTCCCCTGTGGCAAATCCTATTATTAATACAGTTAAAAATACACTCAAATCTAAAGGTGGCGTACAAGGTATAACTAAAGCATTATTAAAGAAGAGTAATACTGAGATCAACAAGGCTGCCAAATCTATAGGTTTAGACGTAGAATCGCTTTTAAAGACGGGAAAACCTCAAGATAAGGCTAAGGCTATACAGCAGATAATTACGTCCGTTAAGGGTACTTCAGGGCCCTCAAAAGCACCATCTGGTACTCCGATTATAACCGAAAAGCAGGAAACATCTATAAAAGATAAGCCCAAAGGTACCAAGAAGTCCGACAAGAAAGCTGATGATCTTTCTAGTGAAATCTCAGAAGTAAGAGACATACATAAAGCTATTAAAAAATTCGCTAAAGATGGTGGCCCTAAGGATGACATAGGGCGTATAAAAGGCCTCCGAAGCAGATTAAAGGAAATTGTTGGCAGTCAAGTTAAGTTTATGAATATTCTAGAGTCAGACCCAGAAATTGGTGATTTGTTGTCAGACATTAATGAGATATTAACAACTAAAGAAGAAGGTGGTGACCAAACTCTCGCTCAACTAATGGATGCATACAATGAACCTACTCTAGTTGATCCCTCTGAGGAAATTCCAGATAATGAATTAACAGACGTTGAATCAAAGATATTTGAACCAATACAGACGTTCTTTAAGCAATTTGGCATAACAATCAACAAGTCTTCTGAGACTATAGAGGCATTTATTAACCTTCCCGGTAAGATGGCTGCTGTTGACCCCAATAGCTTAGAAGGCATTACTGAATCCACAGCTGCTTATTTAAGTGAAATGCTAGCTTATTCAGATAATTTTTATAAGGTTCTTAAAATAGTTAAAGAGACAGAGTACTTTAAAGCTGAGCTACAGAAGCTCCCTGAAGACAAAAGAGGATTTAAGGGTCAGAGGAAGGTTGCAAAGAAAATCTTTTATGAGTTATTGAAGGCTAAATTTGGGAAAGCATTTATAGAGACACTTGGTATAAAGGGTGATAAAGATAAATCTAGATGGAATAAGGTAATTAAGTGGATTAAGGGCCAGGTTAAAACAGTCAAGCAGATGGTAGGTGAATCTAATTGGAAAAAACTTAATGAGGTAGTAGAAGATGTAGTGTCTAACACTATGGCTGGGAAAGATTTTGTTCGCCTTACAAAGCGAGAAGGCTATGATAGGGTCAATTTTCAAAAAGCCTTCAATGAGAATCCTACAGCAATGTGGGTATATGAAAAGCTAATTACTAATGCTAAGTTATTTCTAACAGGCTCTATAGCTTATGCAACACAGGGGACAGTATATAGAAAAGCAGGGAACTTAGTACATGATTTAGATATGGTTAGCTCAATGACTATAGAAGAGGGTGATGCATGGATGTTAGAAAACTTCCCTAATGCAGTGTTAGCTTATGACTTTGATAGCAATAAGGGATCCGACAATACCCATACATGGATTATCCCAGGACCAGGCTTTAAAGTAAAAAATATAAAAAGAAGAATAATTGAAGGCGATACAGATGTACAGGGAAATAAAATTATATCGTATGAGATTGTTAATGAGACAGGTTATATTGTAGGTACATATAAATTAGAATATGATATTGGGGAAGGTGGAAAGATTGAGGATGAGAGAGAAGTTAAAACTGGTGAAGAAGGCATATTAGTTGATTTCTTCACGGAATATGATGGCAAAGATGAAAGAAAAACTATAAGGCATAAATATATTGATTCTAAGGGCGAAGTTCAAGAGGTTGAATTATCTCATTTTGAAAAGCCATTTGAAGCAAAATTAAATTATAGTAGGTATAAAGATATAATAGATTATAATAGATTTATACCTTATTCTGGTCGAGAGAAATTTCTAGACGCTGCTATACAAGAGGCAAGTGTCCTTGAGAAAATTGTTCTAGAAGATATTCAACCACAGAGCATCACTGATTATACATCTAATGATGCATTAGATGCTGGTGAATCTTTGGAAAAGACTGAAGCTGATCAGATTATTAATCAGATTGACGATCCTTTAGCAGATAATTCTGAAGGGTCTAAAATAATATCAGAAGATATGAGTAATGAGCTAAATGAAAAGAAAAAGAATTGTAGAGAGGATATAATTTAATGCGTGGTAATTGCAATTTAACTAATGCTCAAGATATTAAAGAGCTTAAGGATTGGGTTAAGGATTATGTTAGCCAGGCCGAGGAAGGGCCTAAAGGGGGGTCTAGAAATCCTATATTATACCATTTGATTAATAGTGTTAAGGGAAAGAACCCTGAATGGGTTGCTGATATACAAGAAGCAATAAGAAGTATATATGGGGAAGATGTACTCGATGTCGTAACTCATGTGCCACAAGATCCTGCATTGGTCGGTGATATTGTTTCTAGTATACCTATATCAAGTCTTTCAAGCCCCTTTAGGACGGCTAAAGCAAGAGTAGATAATGAAACCTTAACTGATGCTGATGAGACCGGAGGAAGCCATAATTGGAACCCAGAAAAAGAAGTTGATCAGGGAATATTCTCATGGTTAGGCTCAGACCAATTTAATGCTATTTGGTTTGGGGCTTTAGGTGTAATGATCGATGAGTCTAAGATGGCTAAAGTATACCAGAGCGCTAGAGAGTTATCATGGGAAGATTTTTCGAACTGGGCTTTAGATCAAGGTGCAGATTTTGGCGATAACTTAGCTCCATTAAAAAAGCTATGGATAGTAAATCAGGAGGTTAATTCCTTACCACTAAAAGATAAACTTTCTTGGGTTTATGCTAACTTTCAAAATATGGCAGGTGGTGCTGGTAAGGGTCGATGGACAAAATATTTCAAAAGGGAGCATACTGTAGTTGACTCTGAAGGTAATCCAGTTAATCTTCTAACACAGAATAAACTCTCATTAAGAGCAAATAAGAACTTTATAGACAATCTTAAAACAAAAGTTAGAGGAAAGAATGTAGGTGATATAACGCATTATTTTGGTCTAAACAAGATATTCAAGGTTATTCATAATAGAAAGACAAATAGCTGGTGGGCAAGGGAGGATGCTGGTAATATAAAAATGCTAGAGCTTTTAGAGTTATTTACTGATTTTCTTGTTAATGAGGGTGTCGCTCTGGTAGGTATGTCTGCAAGTGATAAGGGCAATATGCTTGGAGTAGAAATACAACAAGGGCATGTTGATACTGTATTGAGCAAGAGCAGTTTGATTGAAGCTATGAAAAAGCAGCCTAATAAATTCTCTGAAAGATTCATAAAGGATTTTGAAGACAGTAAATTTAATGCATCTATATACTATAGAAAACTTAAAGATAGAATGATGATGATGAAGAAACGGGGGAAACTTACTCCTGACGCTAGGCAGTCATTCAATAATTTCCATGTACTGATTACTACGATAGCCACTAATAACACCAAGAAATATTTATTACAGGAAAGGAAAAATGGTGTATTCATGGAGGATAAGGATATAGATAATTTCCTTAAGAATATACTAGATGTTCCAAGAAATCCAAAAACAAATCAAATGATGTACCCTCCTTATTTAAATGCAATAGCATTAGTAGCAAAGCATGAATGGTATAAGGCTGTAAGAGGCAACCAGTATTTAAAATACAATTCTCTACACACCTTTAACAGAATGAGGTTATCTGTAACGGATGGATATGTTCCAGTTGGCGTAGGCCCTACTAAGCATATTATTATAGACCCCAGCAAGGTAGATTTTTATATAGATGGTAAAAAGGTAGATAATATTAAAACTTTACGTGGCTTAACTGGAAAGACAAACTTGCTTGATGGTCTGTCAATGGTTTCTACTAGGCTTCTTAAGAATACCTCAGATATGGCTCTTGGTCTTGAACAGAAGTATAGTAACGATCACGCTCCTAGAGAGCTTAAAACTGTGCTTATGAATATTTCAGATGATATGAATAGTTATGTAGAATTTAAGCATTCAGAACAAGAAGCATATAATAACCTAGAGATTGTTAAAAAAGGTAAATCCAGAAGAAATCCAGATAATGTAATTGTTACTACAAAGAAAGTTAAAGATGAGATTGTCATATATAACAATGGAGAGGTTATAGATATGGTGACAGATACAGATGGTGCAAAAACTTTCTATGGGGATTATAAAGTTAATACTTCTTTTGAGTTACCAGAGAGTGCAAGGAGGGTTATTATAGCTCCTTCAACACAATCAAATATGGACGTATATGGACCTATACAATATCTGAATGCATTACATTTAATGGGTTATAATAAGCAGGATAAAGATTCATTAAAAGAGTATGCTGATATTATATATGATATGATTGAGAATGAATCTTCAAAATATATTAACTCATGGATAGATGCTGCTGAAGACCCTGATCTATTGCGATCTATAGTTGGTTATATGTATTCTGAGAAGTCCCAGGGAAGAGAGAATGTTAGAAATAAATTATTAGCCAGAAAAGGCTATGGTATACATCACCCTGATAGCCTATACCCAATCAGAAGAATGCTTTTGAATAACCAGATCCTTAGGGGCTCAATGCAAGGGAGAAGTTATAGGGGTTCTGGTGATGGAAATAATAATACTGTAGATACTGCTGGATCTGATTACTTCTTAAAGCCTTACCTTGGTGACAAGATACAATTAGTAAATGAGAATAATGAAATTGATAATGAGGCTGGTATGCCTGAAGGAGTTATACTGTCATCTGGTAATAAGGCTATATATAATCATATAGTTGATTTAATGGGTATGAAAGAAGGTGTTCCTTCTGTGGCCCTTGTTAATCAATGGCTTAGGGAGAATCCTACTCATGTTTTAACTTATAGATCTCCAATTTTGAAGTTGGACTCTATTGCTCCAAGAAGAATAGTAGAGTTTACACAGAGAGATGATGGGAATGCTATTTATCATCACCCTTTAGACGTTGGGATAAGACTCGTAGGCGATTTTGATATTGATGAAGCAGGTGTAATGATAATACCTAGCAAATATGATATAGATACCTTATGGAAGTTTCAATTTAGCAATATATTCCAAAGAAGTATGCAGGCATCTGCTGATCTCGGAGTATTTGATATTCCTGAACCTGCTGCCTTAAGCGATAATATGTCTATGCTGTCTGATATGGTTACTACTATTGCAGGGCATAATGCTCAAGGTAGAATGACTAATTTAAAGAATTTGACAAATAATATAGCTCATCATATTAAGAAAATAACTATTTTCCTTGAGACTGAAGGTGGAAGAGTGAATGAAGTAGAGCTAACTCCCAAAAAGAAAACTCAAAAGGTTGTAATGGATTATGCTCCACTTAAGGCAGGGGTTAATGAAAAAACATTAAGGGATTTAGGTTGGTCTGGTATTGCTGAAATCACTACTATAGATGGTGTAAATTATCTAAAGACTACAGTAGAGCATGAGCTAAATTTAATCCTGAATGCTGCAGTTGACCATCCCAAACTTAATATGCTTACTAAGTCATGGGGATTTAATATGGAAGATGAGTCTGGAAATTTATGGCTAATGAAAAGGATGTTCAATGTATCTGACCCTGATCTATTAACAGAAAAGCATTATAAAGTTTTAAATGGCTCTTCTCATATGCCTGACACAGGACTAGCTATAACTAAGATATTTAATATGTCTAATATACGTAAAGGTAAGAATGCATTATATCAGTCTCTTTCTGAGGTTGACTTAATGGATAATATTAAGAAGATATATGATTTCTTGTCTTCTAGCGCATCTGATAAAAAGGCAGCACTAGAAACAGCTGAATATAGAGTAAGTACAGGCGCTACATTAAAAATGGACGTAGAAGTTAATGATAATGACATGACATATGAAGAGAGACATGCTGTATTACCCTATCAGATGATGATAGATAAGTTTGGAGAAAATCCTCCTGAGAGCTCTTATGATTACGATCAAAGCAGGATTGATGTTGCATCCTATAAAGCTAGAAACTTCTTAAAGGATTGGGTAAAGGAAAATTATGGAAAGGTTATAAGCAAGTCTGATTATGAGGCTGCTAGAAATTTTGCTAGAGGCTTTATGACCAGCTTTTATAATATTGTAGGTGAAAAAAATCACAATAACAACACTATACAACGTGATCCAAAACTACTTGCATTATTAGAGCGTGAATATACTAAATTACTAGAGCTGGAAACTAAGCATGAAACTGGTGATCAAAATAAGACTGGAATGATGAGAGCTATTATTACCAGTGTTATTATAGGTGGTATAGGGAAGAAAAATATTGCAAATGTTCTCCCTTTCCAAGACATACTAAGTGATATTGCAATGGAGAATTGGGGTAAGAAATGGGAATCAGTGTTTTTCTCTTCTGATTTAGATATATCTGACCTTGAGGGACTAAAAGAGGCAGGTTTTTCATCTGTCGACATTATAAATAAGGATCTTTGTTAATGGGAAAGAGTGCATGTAATATACAGCAGTTTGATATTGTGGCGTATAAAGAGAAGTTATATGATATAGTTGATTCTGTACTTGGTGATGATTTTAATGACGACACAAGGTTATATGGTTCGTTAAAAAGTGCCAGAGAAACAAGGCAATCAAATTTAGATAAAATGCATAAATACAAATCTAACCCTAGAGAACGATCCCGTATTATTCAAGCCAATAAGAAGATTGATAAAAACATTAAAGTATTAAATAAGCATGTTTTAGAGTATGAGGATAAGCTAAAGACTATTGATCTTATTAAGAATACAATTAAAGAGACTGTTTTAAATTACAAGTCAAATGATTTGATGAAAATGGATCCAGGTCCAATGATTGAAGCGCTAAAGGACTATATGGAGGATAGATTTACTCCATTTGGAACATTGCATGATTTAGATTTAAGTACCTTGCGAGCAATTAACACAAGGTTAAACAAGCTATACAAGAAGCAATCCAAGCTAGAGAATAAGAGAAAAATGTCTCAAGTGTCTGATACAATGGGTGATCCTATTGTAGAGATGATGAACCACGATAAGAGTGGGTTAGGCACTAAGTTTATAGCAACCACAAAAGACTACCTATATAACAAATACCAGTTAGCGAATAAATATATTGATAGGTTAAAGAACGCACAAAGCAATCTAAGCCATTTTATACACATACATAAAGCATGGATGTATAATGTAAGTGAAGGCTTTAATGAACGTGATGCTATAGAGCAAAGCTTGGCAAACACTAATGAGCTTGTTGCGGATATATTAGACGAAAGAACCAGATGGCTTAAGCCTACTCCTGTATTTATCTTAAATGAAAATGGTGAAATGGTATTCTCTAAGGAGTTCGAGGATAATAAAGATGCAATTATTAAGGCTATTAATGATGATTTAGATCATGGCATTAGTGAGGGCTTACATATCCAGAAGATGGAACCGGAAGGTATTAATAGGCCTATTTTTGTTGTATCCATTAAGCAGGATGCAAATAATAATGACGGTCAAGAGATTTGGTTGACTTTTGAGGTCCCATCTCAGAGGATAGGTGAGAAAAATGAATATCAACCAGAAAGATACCCTTTAAAGAAGGATGGTGGAGCTCTTTCTATGAGTTCAAAAAGGTGGAAGTTTTGGAAGGAATACTTTAAGAATACTGCTAGGGGCATGGGTATTGCTAATATGGATCCAAATGATACTTCATCAACCCTCATGAGTGAAGGTTTTCATGAGGCTGTATCACACACTTCACGTACAGGTACTGCTACATTAAAAGGTGGAAGGAAATCTACTTATAAAACTTCAGCATATTACAACTATAGAAATCTACCTACATTACCTCAAGAGCAAATGCCTCGAGAGATATGGGACTATGTGAATGACTTAAGAAGAATACTAAAAGAGTTCTATGTTGAGATCGCACAAAGAACAAGCAATAGTGTAGATGGTGTTAATAATAAACTGTCTGAACTTGTATCTAAAGGTATAATTAGTAATAATGACAAGGAAAGTTTATTAAATGACCTTTTAGGTATAGATTTAGATAGTAATATGTATGTTAAGGATAAAAAATTAGTACATAATAATCAATATATGGGAGAGAAAGAGAATTACTTCCCTCATAAAAGATCTTCTGCTGATGATTTCCAAAATTTACTTCGTATAGAAAACAAAATATATGAGGCTTTACAGAGATCTGCAGAAGAGCTAGAGGATTTCGATTCTGATAATACAGCTGATCCAGAAGATATTACATCAAAAGAAGAAGAGTATAATGATATATTATCACAGTATCAATATATACGTGAGATGATTTTAGTTAAAACTGGACAAAAAAGTGGATATGATATTGCCAATACAATGAAGCTTATCGATGTATTAAAGCATGCAAAGCAAAGAACTGGTGTTATATCTCCCCTTCCCAGCAAAGAGCTTCAAAATGATGGAAGAAGAGGTGATTTTCAGGTATTAGTTGACTATGTTAATAATATGGTTGATAATGCAGCTAAGGGTGAGCTTAAACTAAAAATGCTTGATATATTGGCTATAGTTCCAGGGAAAGTTAAAGACTATTTAGTAGACCATCTAAAAGCTACTATTGGAAGAAGAGATGCACGTGCAGCATTTCCTTTTTTCCTTAAATCTTTTGAGTATGGAGAGAAAGAGGTAAGTGATTTTGCTAAAAAGCTTGGATTAAATGCTACGCCTGAATGGATTTACACCGTATTAAAGATACCAGGGGCTATTATTAGTGGTAACTTATTGGGTATGCAATCTGCACAGCGTAATAGCTGGCAGCAAGTAAGCGTTTGGATTGAATCATCTGTATCAACAGAGGTAGAAGCTCATGAGATAGAGCAAAATACTCCTGAAATTAAAGATGAGATTATTAAACAGTCTGGTGTATCAGATTTAATGGCATCTATAGCAGATTCATTACTTGGGTCTGTTAGTGGTGATATAGAATGGAATAGCGGCTTTTTTGCAGTTAAGGATTTATTGCTATTCAACTTACCTCAAAAGCAATTCTTGCAAAAGGTTATGAGCAATAAATCATATGAGAAATGGCTAGTTGCTATGGAAAGTAGATTGGGGCTAGATGAGGGAAGCCTAGTTAATGACATGCAAAATGTTATGAATGGAATGTATGAAACTGCTCATTCATTAAGGCAGGGAACATTATCCAAGAATGATATTAAAGCATTAGAGAAAAATACTAAACTAAGAATAAGTAGAGCATTAGCTAATACATGGGTTAAATGGGGGCTTGAAGGTGGATGGATTAATCATCTCATTAGAGCATCAGATACCAGGGGTGCATATGCCTTCTCTGGAACTGAAGAGAGAATGCGTGGTTTGGCTGCAATTACAGGTGCTATATTAGCTGTTAAATTAGGTAAAGTGCCAGACGAATGGATTAAGTCTGGTAAATCTCCATATCTTCATCCTGAAGCTATAAGGTCTGCTAGGATAATGGTAAATAAAACTATGTTTGGTATGACTCCTGAGTTTTATGCTAAGTTTTTAAGAGGTGGTACTGGACAAACATTCTTTAAGTTTATGCCTTATAGTTATATGCAAATTATGCGTGAAGGTAAACTGATATTGGGATGGCTAGATAGCATGAAAGACCTATCTCCTGCTGAAAAAAGTAAGTTTATATGGGACACAATGAAACTTAGTGATGATCCAAAGGGGTCTCAAGAATTAAAAATGCATAGATTTTTCTATACTCGTGTATTAGCATCTGCTATGCAAGCAGGTAGTAGTTTGATTCCATTTGTAGGTGTATTGAATAGGTTGACCGGTGTATTTACAAAGGGGTTGTATGGTCAGTCTGGACTCGGGAGGGGTTTAGAGTCAGTATCTGTGAGTTTAATATTAAGAACACTGCATGTTATACAGGCAGCGATTAATACAAGTATGTATGATGATGAGGAGGAAGATAAGATATATCAGAATTGGCTTAGGATGTGGATGCCTATGTATCTAAATACAACTATTGATTTACTATTTGGTGAATCAGATAGCATGACTGAAAGAGCCATGAAAGGATTTGGATTATACTCTAGAAGTCTCAGGCTTTTAAGTAAGGAAATATCTAGCTGGACTGATAATCCGCCAAGTATGTTAGGTGATTAATTTATCTTCTAAGTCGTTTAGTTTTTGTTTTACTCGAGATAGATATCTTTCTAGCATCCTAACATCACTCATTAGATCTGCATAAGAATCTTCTTTCATTTCTTTAAAATAATTGTAGTCTGTTTTATTGCTCATCTGGTTTAATTAATTCCTTAAAATCATCTAGTTCTAATATTGCATATACCTTAGATCTATTTCTTTTGATTATCAGGACAGGCTTTCTATCTTGTGAGTTATTAGTAGCTTGTTCTAATGATCCCCATAAATCTAATCTTTCTACATTTTTACATTCAAAGCTATAAGGTATGACCTTTTGGGCTGCAGGGGAAAGAACTATGTCTTCCCCCGGCATTCCCATTGTCTGTGATTTTATATCTTCTGGATCAAGAAAGGAATTAAAAAGATCCCTAAGAACATCACGGACAAGATTTTGAAGTCTTCTTCCTTTATTCTTTGAGGATCTAGTTTTCATTGCCCTTGTCTACTTTGTAATACTTTAATCCTAAGCTCTTAGGGGTTAAGTAGTTTTGGGCTTCGTCCCATACTTCCATAAGTTTATTTCTGTCTGGATTAGCTGGGTTTATCTTTACAATCTCTTTGAATATTCTCTCGGCCTGTTTCATTTTGATATAATAATACCTTTGAGTAGGCCCATGAATTGTCATTTGTTTCTTGTTACGCTCTGCTTTTGGATCAAAGTCCATTGATATTCTCTCCTTGTTCTATAATTAATTTAAGACTCTTTTGGTGAATCTAACAACCATTTATCTACAATACGAGCATCCAGCTCGATAGCTTGTTTACTCATTTCAGGGGGCGCATTGTTGTGGTCCGTAGAGAAAGCCATCACGTATGCTATCATCCTGGCTATCGACATCATTATCTTTTCGTCCAAAACCAAGGTCTTTGGCAAGTCTTTTATTCGCCCGCTTAATTGTGTCATCGTTTGCTCCTTCTGTTAATTGTTTTATTCTATCTTTATCTTGAGGGTCATAACCAGAGCAACACTCTAAGCATTCTGGACAGAAATCCCAAGGCTCATAACCAATTGATTTATTCTCCATTTCCCAGATATGATAAACCAAAGGAGCGTCACAGCACTCACTTATTTGATTCATTATACTTCCTCCTCTGGAATGAAAATGAAATCTTCTCCAACCTTTGTTCTACCTAAAACCCATTCTAATGCTTCTATCCAACCTGCATTATTAGCCCATTCTATCTCTGTCATAGCATGGTCTTTATCATTAAGTATCTCTCTTTCAGTTAACAATACTTTTTCTATTTGCTCTTTATTCTTCATTAAAAAACCTCTTTCTTCGTTTATTTTTAGCTCCAAACTCTCTAACTGCACATCTTTTACATATTTCCTTTTCATACTCAGGAACTAATGCAGTAATTGCACGATGTGGGTGACGCAGGAAATAGTTTACAGGCTTTTTCCATACGCCACCACAATCTTCACAGTGAAAGTTAACTCTTTTTCTTTGCGGATTCGAGATAGTCCCGAATGTCTTGTATGCTTTCTTCAAGGCTTAACTCCAGTTCATTCATTCTACTATGTAAATCAAGCATTCTTTCCTTGGTTTCATCTCTGAATGAATCTATACCATCCATCCAGTCTCTTTGTTCAGTGAGTTTATCTTTATATCTTTCTCCTATATTATCCATATTCCCACTTTTTCTTTCATCTGAGTTCATACTGTTTCATCTCCTGTTGCTTGATAGGATACTTCTCCTGTATCTGGATTGAATACTGATCCGTTAGGTGTTGATGACGGAACAAATCCTTTCTCATCAAAGAATGCATCTATTTCCTCTCCCGAGTTCAGTTCAGATATTGCTTCTTCTGTAGACATACCCCACAATAAGCATAAATATACAATGGCATCTGTAATTCTACCAGTGACATCTTCTCTTTGTGATTTATGACCTTTAATCCATGCATTAATACCATCCATATGTTTCATAAGATAGACCATTAATGACTGCTCCCTAGATATGTCTAGACTATTGGCAACACGTTCAAAATTAGCAAATACATTTTCTTCTGTATGCGCATATTCTTTCTGTCCTTCATCACGTGTTTTCTTTACTTTCATCATTATATCTAAGAATAATTCATTAAATATCTCTTTCTTCATAACTCTCCTTTACTATTCTATTATTTATTACATTAAGCCTAACATCAATATGTTCTCTTTCTCTGTTAGCTTCACACCTAACTCTTAATTGCTCTATTAGACCTGTTGACTTACTCTTTGATGGTATAACTGATAGCAATTTATTAGTATTATATGCTGTCCTAAAGGAACCTTTAGCTGATGCTATATTCATATTACCTTCATGAAATGCACCTTTGGTTATTTCAGAGACCGAAAATACTATTATATTATGCTTAACTGCTAATTCCATCATAGCCTGAGATGCTTCTTCTGTTTTCATATTAGGATCTCTTTGCTTAGACTTGAAAAGTCCCATATGATCAACAACAACTATTTCAGGTTTTACTGGTAACATAGCTATTCTTTTCTCTAACTCATTAGCATAAGGAGATGAATAGTCCACTGTTAACCACTTAAAGCGCTTATCCATGCCATTTCTCATTTTCTGATAATGCTCTCTAAGATCATCTTCAGACCAACCCATCTCTATTTGAACAAACCTAGACCATATTTGCCTTGGTGACATTTCCATTTCTATAAAGTATGTAGGTCTTTTTAAACCGTTTACTAAATTTTGTAGAAACATTGTTTTCATAGATTTAGGTGGAGCCTGGATTATAACAACCTCTCCTGGATATATAGGGAAGTCTTCTCCTGGGAATATAGTTCCAAGATTGATTGGATTTATATCACTTCTCAAGAAGTTTATTAGACTTTCTTCCATAGCACTTGAGTCCATAACTGATTGACTTTTCTTAGACTTATATAATTTACAAGTTTCAGAACAATGCTTATCCATTATGGTATCTTTGCACCCATATCTATTTCCTTGACCTCCATGGGATTCATATGCACTTTTTACTATACTTTCCATTTCCTTAGCTGTAAATGGACTCTTAGGGTCATCTACTTGCTGTCTCCATTGCTCCATGACAACACGAACAACTGACTCAGGGTAGAGCCAACGAAACCAAGCAGAGAGACGTAAAGCAGTTGCGTGACGTTCACCTTGTGCGTTACTAGCAAGCATATTAGATATACAGGGGTAATTAACTGGATCAGGATTCCTGCCTTGACTAATAAATTCAGGAGTTTTAACTTCTTCACTCTTATTCCTTTCTAGAACATCAAATACTGGCTCACATTCAAGCTCAAAATCAGGTACATCTCCAGGCATACAGCATAATTTCGCTATTGCTGAATTAATATCTTCTTCATTCAATGTATCTTTTGGTATTAATCTTTTCCATAGGTTACCTTTTAAGTTCTTTGTATTGGTTACCCTTATTAATCTTGTTTTATCCGTTACTGATGGATCAGCATATTCAAAAACACCAGCACTATTTAATGCATCTTTGACTTTAAGATGCAAATTATTATCGGGTTTCCAACGAAAAGCAGTACCTGGTATTCCAACGTGGAATCCTTTGTTTCCGCTAAAGTACAAACGGTAAGGTATATCAAGATCGTCAAGCAATAATAATAGTCCAATAGTTTTCTTTCTTGCATTATCTAAATCATTCTTATCTTTACCATCTACATCTAAAATAAATTCATCTGGAATATATACAAGTCCATCAAACCCAGATAAACTATTTTTCTTTCCAAAATAGTCTTTTATACCATCATCAAAATCATATAAAGACATATAAGTATCTTTATCTATATTCATCCAATCGCATACTTGACCTGAATCTTGAAAATAATGCCTTTCTGCTAATCCAAAAGCAAATTCCTTTATCATTTAATCTCCTTATTTAAATACAAAAGCCCACTTACTCTTTTTATTTCAGTGGGCTCTTATTACCGGTTTATATTATTGCCTAGAAGGGAATATCACTTGTTTCTGTGGTAGTCTCTTCATGTGGCTCATCTTTTAACTTTGGCTCTATCCATTTGCTAAAGAATGATTCAGCTTTACCTTTAAAGTATTCAACATCTTTATCAGTAAACTCATCTACAACATTCTTAAATGGAACAGGTGCAATTTGACCTAGAACTCTTGAGAACTTACCATCTTTGTAAAAATACGCATTGATAGTTTTTCCTATTAGTTCTTCAGCATCATCATTCATCTTGATAACAGTTTCACCTTCTGCACTTTCTAATGCATCAGTAATACCTGCGTTTGCAAATCGAAATAAGTTACCGATAGCAAATTCTTCACCATCTTTACCTATTTTTTCATATATACGCATATTGAAGTTATCAGGATAATCCTTGAATAATACATCTATATATTTTGTATCATTCCAGTTACCATATGAAGCATTGCTTATTTCAAGTGTATGCCAGCCTTCAGTCCATTGACCTGTTCCTCTTTTAGGAAGTGTTAATGTTCTTGCCATTTTCTATCTCTCCTTTACTGTTTTCTTGGTGCTTTTGATATTGCACCGTTACCATCATCATCTGCTTGTGCTACACCAACCATAGATGACAATAGATATCTACGTCCATATGTAGTAGCAGCTCCAATACCATGAGCGTCTTTCTTTGCTATAGGCATTCTTATTTCACTCTTAATCCACTCACCTGATGAATGCATTAACATGCTTGTGATGTAAAAACCATTATCATGGTTATCCCATCTATTACCTTGAACTAATGCAATCTCATTAGAATTTAATGCAGGCATTGCTACTTCTAATACAGCAGCTAAACTTGCATATTTACTATTAAAGAATGGATTAGTACTTTTGCCTTCTATCATAGTCATAGCTGATTGGGCTTTAGCTAAAGCTCCTGCCAACTTACCTATAGTATCTGACATTGTTTGCTCAATAATCTCTATATCAAGATCTTCTGGCGTTATGTAATCTTCCACGGTTGTGGTTCCTTTATTTTCAGACATTAAGTCTCCTATTTAGGGGGTGAAAAAAGGGGCAGATATACCACCCCTCTTAATTACAAATAAGGATTTGCGTTTCGAAATGCGTATGTAATTTACGACACCATGACTGTTTTTTCCAATAACATTGTCGGGAAATTAAACGAAAATGACCTGTTAAATGGTTGTCCTGTAACGAGTTTCCTTACCGTATTTGCTATCATACTACCTGATAGATTAGAACAATAACTTGTTGCCTTTGCATTGCAAGGCTCTGGGCTACCACTCTCATCTGAATACCAGGTCTTTTTGTATTTACTTACAGTAGGTTTATCAAACACATATTGTTGATAGTGTTCAGCTCCCATACGGCCATCAATTATGTATAATGGCTTTACTCCTGGTATACCAAACAATGCCTCTACTGCTTGTAATCTTGACGACATAGAATCAAACCCAAGTATAGCAATGTCATTCTCTCCCTGTGGATAAAACTCTGAGAATCTCTCATTGTATGTATTCACTTTGAAAACACCTAATTCTATTAGATGATTATGCAATGCTTCTACTTTAGGTTTGTCTACATCGTTAAAGGTATATTGAGATACACCTATATTTACTTCTTCTACTTTATCCATATCATATAGACAGAATTGATCAGCGCCCATTCTAGCTATTTGTAAGGCTGCAGAGCTACCTATAGCCCCGCAACCCAATATGTGAAAAGTAAAATCTTCTAAGTTATTCACTAACTCTGATGATCTTGTATTTATCATTAGTCTACTCCATATGATGCGTTATAAGATTTATAGTCTATCCAATCATCCCATTCAGCTTCAACTTGTGCTTCATCTGTAAGGTCAATTGCTATATACTCATGAGGTGTTGCTAACATAACTTGAGATTCTAATACAGGCTCTGTTACTAACTCTATTCTATAAATACTATTATAAGTACTCTTTAGTAAGTGGTTAATATCTTTAGCCATAGTTATCCATCCCTCATATGTCAACCTACCATCACAGTATTTTTTATTCATCTCATCTACCATATTATAAGCATAGATGTAATCAGGAGAATCACCAGATAACTCTTGGCTATACTTTGGACCACCAACTTTGGTATCCTTGGTATCTATTAGAGTCATCTGACTCGACTTTCCCGCAGTATATTTCCCTTTATTATAGGTAGTATATTGAGGGATAATACGAGAACATTTATCAGCAACCTCATCTTGTATTCTTTGAGGAACTTTCTTTTCCTTAGTTATAATGCTAAGATCTACATCTTCATGTACCTCAAATGGCTTCCATACAGACACTCTTAACTTATATTCTTCATCAAGATTTACAACTAAAGCAAAGCTAAAGTCACCATCTGAATATTCTTTAATAGCAGTTAAGTCTGTACCCGACCAAAAAGCCTTCATTGTGTGATGACTATGCCACCATACAAAGCGAAAGTTTTTCTTTTTGAGTTTAGTTCCCACTTTAGTATAATATAGCGCTAGATCATCTTTATCTAACACACAATTACCTGCACTTATTTGTTGCTTTAAGATAACTGGATCTTTTAATTCCCAGTCACCATCCTCATCTTCAATAGCTACTAACATACCACCTATCTCAGATTTACTATCATCATAAGCTGCTTGAGCATAATTCTGGATTTTGTTCCAGTCTTTCTCACTTATATAAAAGTCTTGATTCATCTTATCTCCTTATGTCTACTGTATTTACGCCTTGATACATTTCTAATATCTCAGCTTCTGTTAACCTATTTAACTCTGGCCCAAATGGAGTTTCACCATCTTGATCAGCTAGTTCACCACCATCATCTATTTCTTCTGTAGGTAGATATAAATCTCTATACGAAGGACAGCTGTTGCGAAGAACGCAATTATATCTTTCGCAATAAGATGTTTCCATATCTGGTTGCTCTTGATTTAATACATTTGCATACCTACAATCAGTCATTCTATGTGTATTAGTCATATTGCCAGCTGACTCCCATACTTCTGTCTGCATCTCAGGCCATATACCATGAAACATTTTAGTATAGCTATTTAGTGGACCTGTACTTCCAACATTGAAGTTCTTTGTCCAACCATTTAGATATGTAAACAAGGCTAATATATCACCTTGCCAAGTAGCTTGTCTTATGTCTGTATCAAAGCTACCAAAGCATACATTACTAAATCTAGAACCTGTATTTTGACCTTCAGCAAATGTAACTTCAAGCTGATCTCTGTTCCACTGTTCTTGAGATATATATGGAAATAATGTCTCAGGTTCTTGCGGATGAAATATAGCACCATTCCAAGGATTAGTATGACCACCACCAGA
>TARA_R100001463_G_scaffold12745_3_pt1 | contig 33349 bp, 47 predicted proteins | sample TARA_R100001463 | Tara Oceans TARA_R100001463 (sample SAMEA2622242) | marine metagenome | biome: marine biome (ENVO:00000447); feature: deep chlorophyll maximum layer (ENVO:xxxxxxxx); material: "saline water (ENVO:00002010), including plankton (ENVO:xxxxxxxx)" | depth 40 m
TTCACTTAATTTATCCCAAGGAGTGTCGATTATACTAACTGCCATATCATAATACTTTGAATTCTCTGAAGGCATATTTTGTAAATGGTCTTTGTATAACGCAAATAGGTCAGAAGTTTTAAATCCAATACTTTCTCCTTCTGCTTTAGTTTCACCAATTCTTTTAATTACGGAAACTGGTACTTGGTGTTTTTTAAGTTGTGGTTCCACTTCTTTTAATACTTCTTGAGCTATATCACCTAAATTAACACCTTTAAGAGCTCTATCTTTCTTGAACGGATTACATGAGGCTTGTACAAGACCCATTGGCCATGCAACCACAAAAAAGTCAGCGTCAGGATAAATTTTAAATGGTGTGTACCTATCATAGGAACCTGGTTTAAATAACCTACCACCACCATATTGTACTATTATATTATCATCTAAATTTAGATTATTACTTTCTTGTTGGGACTTTATATATTGTGCTTGATTTTGTGCCATTTCTTCTGGTGAAGCAAAACCTTTTTCTTTTGCGTAGGAAGTTATATTTTGATAGATATTCATTAATGATGGTGATGAATTCATAACTAAGTGTTCTAGGAATCCTGGTTTGTTTTTATACGCTAATAATAATTTATTAGTTAATAGACCTAACATCCATCTTTTTTCGTAAGTTTGGTCACCTGATTCAAAATCTCTAATTAAGTTCATCACTTGTTCTGGTTCTATATCGTGTTTTGCGTAATCAGCTGAATCAACTGTATTAATCATCATAATATCTTCATCCGTAAAAATATCACTAGGACTTATAGTTTGTGAAATAGTTTCTACATTTGACCTTGCTCCTCTAAATTGTGTTGCTGTATCATCTTCTACACCTGCTTGTGAATCGTGGTGGTCAGTATGTATTTTAAATATTGGTTTGCCGTGTGCAAAATCTACTAGTACTGGCATTACATCTTCACTAGCTTGTGGTTTTTTTACTGAAAATTCTTTATCACCATATTGTATTACATGGGTGTCGATAACATCTATACCATATTTTTCTAAGTAGTTCTTCATACCTAATGCTGATACCACACCGTCTAAATCTTGATGAAAGTATATTTCTGCTTTTGGGTATCTTTGGGCTAGCTTATTGATGTCTCTAATTCCCCCTTCATTTAAGAGTGATTCATTAATAAACTCTAATTGTTTTTCTGTTATCTCGATTTTCATATTATATAAATATCTACTTATTTGATTAACACGGATGTCTTTTATCCCACCAAAATATGTGGTCACCTATTTTCTTAGCTGACTTTTTATTGTTGTTGTAAGATTTTGCAATAGTTCTTGTACTACCACTACTTAAATCTACTATACTAGGATTAACATAGTGATTTACCTTTATAAGGTCGTTATCACCAAAATCCTCAACCACCCCTAACATTTTATCAAAACCTTTTACTTTTTGGTTGGTTATTCTGTTGTGTAACTCTTTAAATTTACCTTCCTTATCTAATCTATTAAAGTAATTCCAGGTAGAGTATTGTTTTCCTTTTAATACGGAATCTTTCATACTGTACCCACATTTGTCCGCTCGGTTTTTTATTGTAGATAATATAGCTTTTAATTCTTTTTCACCCGCTCTTTGATTCTCACCAACTAAAGTAGAGGCTAAAATATAATCTTCATCATCTTTAGGGATGTCCACATAAAGACCTAATTTTTTTAAACCGTTAGGTCCTAGTGGGATGTTATTATTTGTTTGTTTACATAAATCAATATCTAAATGGGTTGACAAGGCTTTCAACATGTCTTTACCATAGTATCCGTCTCTACCTATACCTAGTTTTTTTTGAATTACGTATACTGGATGTGTTTTATCTAAATCGTAATCCCCATAGTTTATCAAACTTCCATTTCTTAGCATATCATAGAAAGAAACGTCTACTTCGTTAAATTCTGTTTCTCCAGTAGGTACACACTTAACTTCCTCTTGTTCGAAAAGTCTAGTATATTGGTTTTCTGTGATTATTATACGCATAAAAAAGTCGTTTACAATAAATATACCTATAAACGACTTACTTACTCAAAGTTATAACTTTTCCCACTTACCATTATTTAATAATTTAAATGTACCTACATAAGTTTCTTTCCACTGACTAGGTTCAATTAGGCTTAAGAATAAATCCTTATTTTTATTTTCATATAAATGATACGGTTCACCTAAGATGGGTTGGAAGTTATAAGTGGATTTATACACTAAACTTGTCCAATTATATTCCTCTACTAGTTTTTTATATTCGTCCCTTAACTCGTCTAGTCTAGACTTAAAATATTTGTCTGCTTTTATAGAATCTGATTTATCTACATTAATCGGCTCAAATTTTTGGGAGCCCACTGTGGTAGGATATTGTTTTAAGTTAGCGTCAAATTTATCTGACTCTTCATTATAAACTATATTATCTGGATATTTCTTTTTCATTTTTCATTACATACAACTAAAATATCTCTCCCCCCTATCACATAATATCGTTATAGCATCTGTTTTATCATTGTCTCTCAACCACTGAAATGAAGCGAATACATTAGCCGCAGCACTTATACCCACAAATAACCCATAATTTTTAGCTAAATGTCTAGCACATGCTTTAGCACATTCTGTGGATACAATTCTTACCTCAGAAACTTTTTCTAAATCAACCAAAAACTTACTACCATCACCTATCCCCTGGATGCCGTGTAGTCCTGATTCAAAACCTGACATCACGGCACTTTCCGCTGGTTCAATAGCTACAGTTTTAATTTTAGGCCACATTTCTTTTAAAAATTTATCGGTACCCATTAATGTCCCACCAGTTCCCGTACCAGCTACAAATACTGATGGGTATGATTTTTCACCTTTAGTTTCTTTATACTGGTTGTAAAATTCAGGTCCTGTAGTTTGATAATGGGCTTGTATATTTAAAGGGTTATCAAACTGATTACAATTAAACCATTCGTTAACGTAACACAATTCATCTCTCATTCGTATAGCTTCATCAAAATCACCTTCTGGTGCTTCTATTAATTCTGCACCATAATACTCAAACATTTTTTTTCTTTCCTCAGACATGTTAGATGGCATTATAATAACCATTTTATACCCTCTTTCAGCTGCTAACATCGCAAATGCTATCCCACTATTTCCACTAGTAGCTTCACACATAGTATCACCCTTACTTAAAAGACCGTTTTCTTCCGCGTTATTAATTATAAATGTTGCCATCCTATCTTTTACAGACCCTGATGGGTTCATAAATTCTGCTTTACCCCATACTGTGTATCTACCAATCCTTATGGGAATAAGTGGTGTGTTACCTACGTGTTGGGATAGTCTATCCTTCATTAGTCTTCTATTTCTACGTTAAACTTATCTCCTTGTTGTATTTTTTCGATGATGTCTATCCCATCCACTACTCTACCAAAGCAAGTGTGATTGCCGTCTAGATGTTGTGTGGCTTGACGTGTGTGAACTAGAAAAAATTGTGACCCACCAGTATTCCTTCCTGCATGTGCCATTGATAGGACTCCTCTATCGTGAAATTGTTTACCTCCTGTTAATTCACAGTCTATCTTATATCCTGGTCCCCCAGCACCAGTTCCATTAGGGCAACCTCCTTGAGCTACAAACCCTGGAATTACCCTATGAAAGTTTAGGTCTTTATAAAATCCTTCTTTTGCTAATTTAACAAAATTATTTACTGTATTTGGTGCGTCTTTTTCATAGAACTCTACCACCATAGTCCCTTTATCTGTATTAATCTTACCTTTCATTTTAATTATTTTATTTATTTATTACATATATTCATTTACTGCTTCGTATATCAATTCTTGTTCTTCCCCATCAAAGTTTTCCTCACCCTCTAGAAATGTAGCATCACCACCATGTTCATCACTATACTCTTCTACGATAAATTTATGGTCACCATAAGACCCATACGCCTCAAATTTAAAAGCAAACCATGTTTCATAATTATTTTCAACATACACTTTATCATCACCAGCCTCCTCTAGTGTGTCAACATAAGTCATATCATCCAATTGTTCAAAAATTACATCTTTATCATCATCCGTAAAATTTTCTTTACCTTCCATGTAGACAAGTTCTCGTTCATCATTCATATCTTGCATACTCACTTTAAAATCTTTTCCTTTATACTTCCCTATGTAAGTATGTTTGCCCTCTTCATGGGTCTTTACTTTATCATTAATTACTACTTCTGCCATTTTTATTTTTTTTTTAATTTATTAATTTCCCTGCTTATATACCAACTTGCTTTTTCCAAGTCTTCTAATGTATTCATTTTTTTGCCTACTCTTGAGATATATTTTATCGTATTGCCCAGATTAAATCCTAGGTCCCACGCTTCGATTACTTTAATTGCCTCATAAGGGTTATCCTCACCACCATAGTGGTTTGGGTGATTAACCATTTCTTTTTTTGAGATGTTTTGTGTTCTATTAAAAGCGATTATTTGTTCAGTCGTTGGAAAATCCGGATTATTCCTCCCTGTCAATTCTTTATAGTGTGGATTTGGTTCTCCAGTGTTAGGGTCGTACGTAGGTATTTTTTTTGTAGACATTTATTTTATTTTATTTATAAAATTTTAAATAAAATTAAAAGTATTGTCAATATAATTTTTTATTTTAATTAAGACAAAATGGGGGAAACCCATCTTTAATATTAACAAATAATTTTTCTATTTGTTTTTCTTCCTGTATGAATTTGTTGATGTCCAACTCTTGGTGTATTTCTTTAAATGCTAGGTCAGTTACAATACCTAAAAGTTCTGTGGATGATAACATGGGGTCCCCATTTTTTTTAAAGTTAATGGTCGCCTTATCAGCGACCATTTTGTAAAATTCATCCATATCAATTTCAGTAATACCAAACATATCTCTCCTAGCTTCTTCATCAGTGTCAAAGAAATCTTTAAGTCTTCGAACATATATTTGTATATCTACTTCCATATACATAAATATTACACCAAGTTATATTTCTTAATCAATCTCTTATCTATAGTTGTTGTTTTACCTTCCTTTTTTAAAATATTATATATTTTTTGTGCGGCTAATTTGATATCTTTCATCCCGTCTTCTACCTTGGTTTTGTTTTTATAAATCATAACTTCCACGTTACCTGGAGTTTTTACTATTTTACCACCAATTCTTTTTGAGGTTTCTCTTGTTATTTTTTGTCTTACCTCATAGTTCACCATTTTACAGATATGATGACCTCTTTTTTCCATTGTTGTACTTCCACCCATTTTATTTTATTTTTTAAAAATTAATACTCATCCATCGTAAATTACCACTATGGGTAATTGTCTTATCAAACATACTAGATTGGTACACACTTTTTAGATTTTCTGCATCTTCTATTTTACCAAATAGTTTTAGGTCACTATACCCAAAATTATTTTTTAGAAATAAATCTAGTTCTTTCCCCCTTAAGATAAGGTGAACGTGTCTAACAACCCAGTCTTGGAAGTCGTATGTGTCCCAGTTTGATTTTTCTCTTGTTTCCATAGTACAAATATACGAATTTTTTATTATTATAGTATGTTATTTAGGAAAAACTTTTATCTCTTTTGTCGCACTTACTAATTCCCCCCATACACTCTCTTCTTTATATCTAGTTGCCCTAACTTTGTGATTATCAATATAGTGATATGCAGTAACGTCTTCATGAATTCTTGGTTTACCGAAGATTATATGATGCCATCTTACTTCGTTATCTCTTAACCATTGTTCAGTAATTTCTCTATGTTCTTCTTTTCTAGATGTAAAAAACGTAATTATATTTCCTTCTTCGTACCACTTATTAATTGTTTCTATTGCATTATGATGTGGTTTCGCGTCAGACATTCTATCAAACTGTTCATTAGGTATATCCTCACATAATGTACCATCTATATCCAAAACATAATTAGTTTTATTAACTTGTTTTCTAATTTGTCTGTAACCAACCATTTTTTTCTCCAAATACTCTTCAATATCATATGTATATTCCCCACATGAAGAATAAAGACATTTTTTCTGAATAACTGTTTTATTGTCTTCGGTTAGGTAAACTTCAGTTATACTATTTGCGTAATGTTGTGTGTAAATTAATATTTCTTCCATTTTATTTCTTTTTATCTATTTTTTTAATTATTGTTTTTTCCATTGATATAATCACCTTTTCTAGTTTTAGTATTTGTCTTTCTAGGTGAATTATTTGTTCTCTTTTTTTTCTTCCTAGTTTTGCTTCCCAGATTAACCATCCAAAAGCTACCACTTCTAAAATGAATAATGCTATTAATAATGTGGTTTGTGTCATATTATCTACCTACTTCTTTGATGTATTTCTTCTGTGTTTCTTCCCACGATAAATCAATCACATCCCAATAAAATAGTTGTTCTGGTTTAATTCTATCTTGTTCATACATATTCTTATATCTTCTTATTGCTTTTTTCTTCCACCACTTATCTGTGTATGGAATATCATCTTGGAATTTTTTCTTTATTTTTAACTCTTTTTCTTCTATCTCTCCTCGTAAGAACTCACAGCCATTATCGTACATCATTGCAAGATAGACCCCTCTCTTAAACCCGTGGTCATAATCCGAACCCTTTATACCACAATGTTTAAAAACCTTGTTAAGGATGTTCTGTTTAGGTCCTGTAGCACTTATAGCCTTTTTATGTTCTTCTGGGTGGTTATCTTTTAACCATTTGTTCCAAGGTAGGTATGCACTGTCATCTGGTTTTAATCTAACCTTACCAGATGTTTCACCCATTGTTTTAAAATGTGGCATCCCATTGTACATTGAATTTATTCCGTACAGAGACGTTGTTCCCACAGCGATTAGTTTATCACCGTATTTTTCTTCCCACGCATCTCTAATTGTTTTACAGGTTGTTAATGCGGCTACTAATTTACCCATTAACATATTATACCCACCTGGTTGGGTCGAGCATATTGTAGTAGCTATCGCGGTATTGTTTAGTTTGTGTTGGTCAAATTTGTTTGTTTTATCCCACCCTATGTAGGCATCTCTAACCTTAATGCTAGTAACATCAGACCCTAAACAAATCAAACCAAGGACTTTGTTAGTTTTCCTATCTCTTACCCAGAATTTCATATTACGTCCAGGATTTGCAACCCATTCCATTGTATGGATAAGTTTACGATAGTTTACCCATTCGGTAACACCTTTTCCTGGTGTTGCCATTTCAACGTAAGGTTCTAAATCTTCAATTTGTTTTATAGTGTGGTTTAAGTCATCTAAATCTGATGGTACCCATAGATTTGTTCGGTAATTATATAATTTATTTTTTACCTTGGCCATTTTACCACCTTTATTCATTTCTTGCCACTTTTTATAAAGTGTTTGTTCTTCTACCGACATTTCTTTAAGCATGTCTAGATTGTCTATTAGATTTTGTTTTTGGCCTTCAAAATCAAAAATTTCTTCATTTTCTATAATATCAAATATTGTTGTTTGTTCTCCCATAGTATAATAATAAGATATTTTAATAGTGTTTTCAAGTTTTATTTACTTGTTAAATCTTAATATTTATTATTAAATAAAAAATTTATGGCTTGTAAAAATTGTAAACCTAATAGATATAATAATTACCTAGGAGATAAGGTTAGTAAACTCCAAAACTACGCTAGGGAAGCACAGGAAAAAAACTGGATGGAAAAGAACTGGGATGATTCTATGGGGAGAATGACTAAACCTGAAAAATTAATTGTTTTCTTTTTTGCATGGATACCCCTAATTATTGGGTATGTCACTATAGTAAGATTTTTTATCTCCCTATTTTAATCACTTATTTATACTTTCTAAAACCTCCCTATCTTTAGTTGTTAAGGTTTTAGGCATTACAATTTCCGGTATTATAGTGACGTTACCTGGACCCATATCCCCCTTTAAACCCTTTCCTTTTAATGTAAATTTTCTTCCTATTTCACTTAATTCAGGAATCTTTGCCTTTATTGGACCTTCGAAATGAGGTACTAATATTTCACACCCTAAAATCATATCTATAATTGATACCTTAGGTGTGTAGAGTAAATCCATGTTATAGACTTTGAAGTCAGGGTGTCGTTCTATAACCACTTGAATCTGTAGGTCTCCATTATCACCCCCACTTATTTCATCACCTAAATTTTTCATAGTAAAAACTTGACCTGTCATTAAGTTTCTAGGTACAGGAAAATCTACTTTCTGTTCTCTTTCATTCCTTTCACTACCATTACATGAATCACAAGCTCTTAAAATATTTTTACCCTTTCCTTGACATAGAGGACATATTGTTTGTTGCATTTGTCTAAAAAATGCATTACCCACAGCATGATTTATAACCCCTTTACCACCACAATGTCTACAGTACTGGACTTGTCCTCCAGTACCACCACATCCCTGACAATTAATTTGTCTTTTATATGACATAACTTTGTTTCTCCCAAAATAAACATCCTCTAAACTTACTTTTAGTGAAATTTTAAGAGACCGACCTTTGGGTCTTTGTGGTTGACGTGCTCTTTGGTTAAAGAAATTGTTGACTATGTCTTCCATGTTGGGACCACCACTATCTCTCCCAAATCCAGCATAGGGGTTTTCTCCTCCTCTATCATACTTTGCCCTTTTATCACTATCACTTAATGTGTCATAAGCTTCTGATAACTCTTTAAAAGTACTTTCATCACCCCCCTTATCTGGGTGGTGAGTCTTAGATAATTTTCTAAATGCCTTTTTTATCTCATCTTGAGTGGCATTTCTATTGATATTTAGTGTTTTATAGTAATCTTTATGCATATGTCTTATAACAGAAATAAATATAAAATTGTTTTATTTAAAAATGGTGATAGAACTAAAGTGTTCTTTTCTTCCAATAGTAAAAAAAGTATTTTAAAGAAATATAATAAACTTATTGAAGAAAAGAAGCCTAAATTCATAACAGAATACATATCACGTAAAAAAGTTATGTTTGAGCTTGCTATTATAACCACGGAACAGTCTGACAAGTCCATCTTCGTTAAAGATTCTGTTGGTCGTACCAAAAAAGTTTCTTTGGGGGACTCTAGTTATCACATAATAAAATTACTTCCTTACTGGAAGGAGGAGAGAATTTATGACCATCAGAATAAAACTAAAATATCTTTTAGTTGTCTCTTAGAAAATTACTTAACTGGAAAAGAGTTTAAACAGATTTTTAGTCTAAATAATAAACTTATAATACAACAAGATGAAATATTTAATTTATTTAGTTTAAAAACTGTCACAGACGCTCAACGTCTTTTGGGTATTATTGAACTTGATTTTATTGATAATGGAAGATATGATTGTTTGTTTGTGAGGGACACCAATACGGTACAAAGAAAACAACTTTATAATATTTTAACTGAGGTTGGGTATGATAGAGATTTTTTACGAAAACAGTTTACTTACTAAATTCTCTGAAATATAAATTCTGTACCACTTATATTAATGGATACTTGGTTTTGGTTCCTATCTACCCCCACCCTAACAAATTCTTCAACCTCATTTAAAGTGGTCATAAAATCTTTTTGGTTTAATTTAAAGTTAACACTTGTATTTTTTAGGGCATTTTCTTGATTGATGATTTCAGCAATTTCTGCACATTTACTTAAAATTTTAAAGTTTTTTTGATTTTCTTCCATATGCTTTTTTTAGTAGGTCCTTCGTCTTTTTTTGGAGACTCTGGTTCTACTTCCGTTTTTTGTTTTTGGAGATATTCATTTAGACCGGATTTTTTTATTTCCGTTATTACGTTTTTTTTATGTTGTAATATTTCCTGGTGGTCCTTCAATATTTCCTTCTTCAACCAATCTTTCGTTTTCTTTGTTTTCATCTAATTCTAGGTTTGGTGCAAAATTAAATTCTAAACTACGTAAAGAATCTATATTATTTTCAGTAAATGTCTTTTTTAGTTCCGCCATCTTTCTACTTAATAGGTCATCTTTTTCAGCTATATCCTTGTTGAATTTAATAATCGCTTTTATTTCTTCTAATAATATGTTAGTTTGCTCCCTATCGAAAAGTGTATAAAATGAAACTATTTTAGTATTTTTATTTTTACTACCTACCTTTATTTGGACCTTGTTTCCTCTATTGTCTAATACGTACTTGTCTTGCCAATTTAGAGGTAATCTTAAATCTATAACTATAAAATCTTCATGTCTTCTAATACTATTAAAAAACTCATCTAGTTCTAATATATCGTCGTATATGTTCATCTAATTAAATATGTTAAAAAGTAAGATACTGATATCCCTAAAAGTAATAACTCTGGGTAGTTAAGTTTATATTTTGTTGGGTTGGCAGAAAATAAACTAGTAGTTAGTAAAAAAATATTTCTTACTATTACTAGTGCACTAAAAATGAAACCCATAGTATGTACCCAATTCTCCATTTATTTTTTACTTTCTTCTAAAATCTCTTTTCTTAATTGTTGTAGTATCGATTTGAGTTCTTGTGCTGATTTTCTTGCTCTAATTCCAGCACTTTTATTTTGTTTATCAAAAAATTTTTCAGCATCCACCTTTATAGATGTCACTAAAGTTTCCATTTGTTGTATTGTCTCCATCTTATTTTTCTGTTTTTTGTTTTGTGTATAACTCCCAGGTTTTAATACTAGAATCAGTTATACTTAATTTATCCACCATTTCTATAGATTTTTCAACTTTTTCGTCTGTAGATATAGTAGGCTCATTTAAAAGTCTTTCTAACTCACTTTCAAGTTTTTGTTTACGAAGTATTAATTCGTTATTTATGATATTTAATATTCTCATATCTAATATTAATAAATTATTTATCTACTGTCAAGTTCTGTTCTAAAATAAAATATATCTCTTTCAACATATCTAATTCAGAATTAGTTTTTTCTATGTGTATTCTAAAAAGTCTATTTAAAAAATCACATATTTTTTCTGTGTTTTCTTCTTTTTTATTAACATAGTAAGACTCATAAAAAAAATTCCAAAAATACTCATAGTGACCACCCACTTGATTAAAGTAGATGTTTTCTTCACCAAAATTATTAAGTAGATTATTCCAACACCAGTTAAAATGTTCTTTTCTTTCCTTATCACCCACAATTACATCATCACCTAGATAAGTTTCACGTATAGTGGTATATAATCCGTTAATAAAATCAAAAAAGAGTTCTAGTTTTTGGGTGTTGACATTATTCATCCTCACCCATGTATCAATGTCTTCTTTATTGACCACTTCGGTTATATATTTAAAAAATTGTTCAGGTAATAAGCTTTTTCTATTCATATCTTTTATATTATAAAGATAAGAAGTAAAAGTAGTATATAAAGGGATTATTGTGTGTTTTTATGATAGTTCCACAATTTTTTCATATTGTCCATATCTTCTATTACCCCCTCTTTAACTTGTTTAACTTTTTGTACATCGGGTGTGTACCCCTTTAAATTAGTCATTGAAGATTTGTTAGCTTCTATTTTTTCTTTCCTACGTTTTGCGGATTTTGCTAATTTTTCACCTAGTTCACTTTTGTACCCTACATTCCCCAATAATTCACCATCTTTGTCTACTTGAGCATTACCAGTTTCTTGTGAACCTTCTAAGTATTTACTTAATCTATCCATGTTGGTATTATGAATATCAAAATCTTGTAGTCCTGGGTAAGCAAAGTCATCTATAAATTCTTGGTCCTCACTATCATTCCTATAGTACTGGTGTTGTCCATCAGCCCCTTCATTGCTAGTTTTAGAACCTTCTTGGTGTGGAAAAGACGGGTCAGTGTCTCCGTTAAAATCAGAATACTCTTCAAATTTCTTTTTTGTGTCTTTTTGGTATTCATTAGTTTCTGCTTTAGATTTCTTAGCTGCTTTTTCATAAGCGTCTAGCCCCGGGTGTTTCTTTTCAGCTTCTAAAATTTTATCTCTTAACTTTTTGTTAACTAGTTTTTTAATGGCTTCTGTGGTAGTTTCATTTACCGTGGACTTTGGGTTGTTGTCTTTTGGTTGTCCATCTATAACATCTTTTACCATACTGTCTATTGTGTTTTCTAGTACCATTTTTTCTGCCATCTCATTCGCAACCGCCTTCAAAGCCTCCTCAATCACTTCAGTTTCTTTTCTAAACTCTTTTCTATCTTCTTCGATTTCACTTGTTTTCATGGTTACTCCATTATTATCTCTCGCTAAAGCATGGTTTTCACCAATACGTTTAACTGACTTTTCTATAATTTTTTTTAAATCTGGACTTGTTGCTAATATATCTGACATAATCTTTTTATTATAAATATCTATTTATTCGTATTTTCCACCAACATTCGACCCCATAGTGAATATTTTACCTACTGGTTTGTCCATTTTCATTCCTGGACCTAGTATTGACGTGATGGGAGACTTGTAGAACCCTCTTCTTATAATCTCTTCTATTTCTTTTTTTACTAATTCTTTAATGTACTTCTTATCTTTACCTGTTTTTTTTGCAACTTCATTAATTGCATGTTTTATTTTTTTATTTTCTGTTAACTCCAACGCATTGATGTCTCCTTGGTTGCAGTATGGAAATTTCATACATTTCTTTTTTACTTTCACAAACTTACCACCTGGCCAAGTTGTTTTACTTTTACCCCTCCAATTTTTACTGTCTTTGGCTAAAAAGAATGGTGTAGCGTATTGTCCAGAACTAGCTGCAGTAGTAGCTTCTTCCATTTCTTTTTCTACCATCTTCTTTTTCTTTCTAAACCTAGGGTCATAACCTAAAGGTGCAACAAAAGCTCCTGAACTTGCAGCGGTAGTAGCTTCCTCCATTTCTTTTTCAGATTTCTTTTTTTTCATTTTTTTTTCTTCTAAGTTTAAGTCAGCTTTTTTTAACATTTTCTGATACATAGTTTTATTAGGTCCTTCTATAGCACTTTTTAATGTTTTGTTAAAATTATCTTTTATACTCATTATCTCACCCTTTTAATTTCTGATTGCCACATACTACGTCTAAACCAAAATGTTTTGTACAGTTCTAACATAACTTTACTTACAATATCTACAATTTCTGACCTAGTATTTCTCCCTTTCTTAATTTCATTTGCAACCACTTTTTGTACCTCATTTTTAAATTGGGGTTTAGACATGAAATCTTTCATCTCTTTTCTCGCGATTCTTGCAATTTCGTCTTTATCTGTTTTTGTTAATGCCATTACTTATAAATACTACTTAACGTTAGATACGACCCAAGAAGCCGTAACAATTGTTGCTGCACCTAAAAAGAAGTGAACTACAGGTTTATTGTACCACTTAGGCCTCAATTCTTTTGTCAAATCTATATACAAATCTATTCTTTGGTTTAATAGGTCTGTCTTTTCATTCATAAAAGCTATATGTAGACTATCTTGAGTATGTAGTGTTCTATAATTTGTTATCTGGGCCCTAAGTAAATTAATCTCTAATTTTTGTAAACTGTCGGTGTGTTCGTATACTTGAAATAATGAGTCCATTTCAACCACCTCTTTTTCAGTAAAAGTGTGTGTTTGAGATATCGCCCATACTGGGGTAAGCAATAATAATATTAATATTAGTTTTTTCATTTTATCCACGTGAGAATTTAAAATCTTGTGGATTTGCTGACAAGTCCAAGAAGAGTTCTTCAAAGCCCCCTAGTAATGTATATGCTCTGTCATAGGGTCCTAAATTAATAGGGGTCATCCCGTCTTCCCATTTTAAAAGTACATCACATTTACCATCTGTTCTTTGTCTCATCTTTACATAGAATTGTGTTCCTTGTATCCTATTCTCCCTCATAAACCAACCACTACTAGTCTCCTTATATCCATCAGGTCCGTCACAGTAACCCCCGCTACTCTCCTCTTTAATAACCTTAATGTTGTGTAGTCCTCTAATTCGGGTTTTCTCCGATTCGTTAATGTTAAATCTATTTTCCATAATTAATTACTTTTTTTAAGTCTATCTTTTAATGCCTTTGCTGACTGTTTACCTGTTCTCTTTTTTACTTTAGGTTTTTTTGTTTTAAGTTCTTTTAATTCCTTATCTGTATCAGCAATTTTTTTCTTCGTAACTTTCTTTTTCTTTTTTACGTTTTCTATTTTTTTATCAACTTCTTTTGTTTTCTTTTTGTTAGATTTAATATTCTTTTTAATCTTTTTAACTTTTTTACTACTGTGTGTGTTCATCATCCATACTAGACCTATAAAGAACCCTATAACACCTAATACCCATTTCCATGATTTTCTTAAAAATTCCATATTATTCGTTTTCTTCTTCCATTGTGTTAGTGGACTTCCTATCTGCAAGTACTTTTGCCCATTTAGTTGAGAATATTTGATAGTAGCTTTTAAGATTCTTGAGTGTGTCTAAAGCTTCGTCGTCTAGCTTTATCATACTACCAGTAATGTAGACACCGTTTCTTTCACCTACACTGTAAAAAAATTCAGTATCAAATTTTACTAAATTTCCTGACCACTCAACATTATTTTCATAAATATTTAAACTACCGTAATCTACTAGGTCGGAAACTTGTTCTACAAAATCATCCATTGTTTCTTGATAGGTGTTCTTTTCTTCGTCAGTTAGTGTTATATCTGAGACGGTGTAACCATGTACTACAATTTTACCACTAGAAACGTCATACTCTTTTGTCTTCTCTTTTTCTCTTTCTAATTCAACATCCATTTCTACCTGTTCAAATAACTTTCGTGATTTGTTAAGTAATGATTTCATTTCATCATATTGTTGATTATTGTAATCTACATAATTTTTTATTTTATTTATTTTTTTCATAGTATTTCAAAATTAAATGAGGGGTTTAAATCTGTCCAATATTCATTATAGTTACTCCTACAAACGATACCTTTAAAATTTTCTACTCCGTCAACTAACACATTATGTCCCAAGACATGGTTTGGTATTTTATTTTGTTTACAGATTTTATCTAATAACTCAATAGTAGATGATAATTGTATCTCTGTATAATTATCCCAGAATAACTTACCTCTCCATTTTTTCTCATGGACTTTATTATTATAAATATTACCTAACCAGTCAATAAACTTACCATCTTCTTTTCTTCTTTTTAACCAACCTATATTTTCTAAAGCTACCACTACCACCCCGGATGAAGAATATCCCGATAAATACTCTTGGGTTATATCCTCTTTATTAAGGTGGTGAATTTTACCGCTCTTTTCAATAAAGTAATTAGGTTTTCTTCTATTTTTACCATTATTTCTTAGTGATAGTCCTGTTAAAAAGTCTTTTGCTGGTCTTTGGCTATTACATAGTAATATTTGTTTACTTTCTTCCCTTGTATTTAAGTTTTGTTTTTTCATCTTTGTTCTCATCTACAGTTTTAGTTATCAATGTCTGAGTGGTATCTGTTAACCTTTCTAAAGGAACATTGTCATCATCATACTTAATATTAAGAACTTTAGATAATTTCTCAAGGTCTTTTTTGGTTGGGTTTATTGGTTCTACTTTTTCTGGTTCTTCGACCTTTCCTATTTCTTTACTTAATTCTATGATTTCTTTTTCTGTTAAATTATCAGTTGTTGTTACCACATTTTTTGGTGATGGTAACGGTGACATTCCATTTTTTAAATCCTTAAATAACGGGGTTACTTTATCACCCACATTCTCATAATGTAGACCATCATTTCCATTTTGTCCTATAATGTTCATTCTATTTTCATCTATATCTAGATTATCTCTTGTATAATTAATATATGATTCTAGGTCTTGGAAGTATTCATCGGTTATTTTCTCTTGTTCTAACACATCTTCATCATAGTTAAGTTTTTCCTTTTTATCTTGTCTAGCGAAAGCCTCTGACACCTCCTCCATAGTATATGGTGTGTCAAATTCTAAACCTTCTGGTTTCGACATTTTGACTTCTTTAGGGTCTATATTCTCTTCATCATCTCGTCTTTTTATTTGACCAAACGCAAAATTCGCTGCTACCACCAGTGCTATAGCAAGTGGGTCAAAAACAAATATAATAAGTAATAAAAACCAATTTACTACCTGGTTCATAGGTTTTCCTGTCACTTCTGCTAGATATTTTAATGGTCCTAATTCACTCTCTGCTTCATTAGATGTTTCTTTATTTAATAATGCAATATCTGTTTTATTAATTGAGTCTAACACTGCTTCAATTTTTATATTAACAGCATCTCTATCTGCAATTGTATTTTTTAATTCAGTCTGGAGTGCTCTTCGTGTAGAACTAGATGTTGTTGTAATTACTTGTTCAGCTTCTTTATCATAATATGATACTGAGCCAGGATTTGATAACGACACCCTTAATTCAGATATTGATTTATTAAGTTGTGTTTTTTCAATATTCAAATCGTCTTTCGTCTCTTGGAATCTTATATTTTTTTGATTTAGTATTACTAATGATTTATCTAGTAATTCAGATTGGTTGGCAGTTGATTGATATGCTCCTGATAGAAATCCGTATATACCCCCACTAGTAATAACCATTAATACTAATGTTGCTATTGCTAGGTAAGTCCTTAATACTTTATTAATGGTATCCCAGTATTGATACAGTAGTGATGCAACAACGAGTTTTGCAAATTCTAGGGACCCCGCCATTATAATTACTTGTAAACTTGCACCCGCAAATAATTTACTTAACCCAAACACAGAATAGAAAGCAGCACTCCCAGAAACTGCGAGTGCTGATAAAGCTATTAATAGTGGAAATAATCTTTTTTTCATTTATCCTTTTATTGATAAATATTAATCCGTTAGGTATTCTAACAACTGGTAGCTATCATTTCTTAACTTTCGTAGAGCTTTTTCTTTTATCTGTCTAACTCTTTCCTTCGTTAACCCTAGTCCATCACCTATTTCTTGTAAAGTCATGGGTGTTTCTAGTAACCCATAGTAATCTTTTATAATATTCTTTTCTCTTTCATCTAATCCGGACATTAATTTAAATAACTCTGTTTTAAGATTAAATTCATCTTTAAAAATATCTTCTGGGTTTTCTGCGTCTCTATTTTCAATCAAGTCAATTAATGTATCACCCTCTTCATTTATAGGTCTATCATAATTAATAGTAGATGGTAGTAACGCTAGTTTTGTATTTATATTCTCAATTTCATTACTCACTTTTTTCTTTTCTCTTTGTATTTCTTGGATTATATTTACCGGTAGACGAATAGTTCGAGCATTTTCATTTAAACATTGTAAGATAGATTGTCTAACCCACCATACAGCGTAAGAGATAAATCTGAACCCTTTATTCCAGTCAAAGTTATTTATCGCTTTTAGTAAGCCTAGGTTACCTTCTGCTATTAAGTCACTTAACTCAATACCTTGATTTTGGTAGTCTTTAGCAACACTTATAACGAATCTAAGGTTACCCTCCAATAGTTCTAGATGTATTTTTTCTCTTTCTGTCTGGGTTGTTTTTGGGTTAAGCATTTTTTTAGCTAGTTCTTTTTCCCTATCTGGTGTTAGTACTTTTCTCTTCCTAACATCTTTTAAGTAATAAGAAATTTCTGATTGATTTATGAATGTGTTTTTTGCCATTTATTTATTGTTTTATATATTAATACTACAATTAGTGTACCATACTATAATAACTGACTTTTTGTCAGTATATTATATTTAGAACACAAAATTAATAAATAAATTTGAATTACCCAAATAATTTATAGTTAAATTAAATAAGGTTTTAAGACATTTAGTGTGTCTTCTGGGCCATCCATTGCTTGACCTAAGGGTGCTTCTGTTTTATCTTTGACAGTTGGTATGTGTGTTGTTTCACCTTTATCGTCTTCTATAATTAGAACTGGAGTATACCACGATAGATGATGTTCTCTTTCTGCATCGATATAGTCCCATCTAGTATTACCGTTTTGTTTTTTTTGTTCTTCTGTAGATACTGATATACATCTATCCATGAATGGTATATTCTTTTCTTTTAATATTTTTTTTGTTTCTAGACAATCTTCACACGAATCTTCAGTAAAGATAGATAATTTATACTTTTTAGTGTCTAATTTCATCTTTTAAGTTATTTTTTATAGTTATTTAAAAATTCTAATTCTTCTTTGGTTAGGCTTTCTAGTCCCTCATCTATTATCTTATCCAATAAAATATCAATATTTAAAGGTCTTAGATTTTTTATAATTTTATTAATTCTTACTGGTTTGTCAAGGTCTGTTATAAGATTTTTAAATTTACTATCTATTATATGTTTTAATTGTTCGGATAATACCTTTGCTACTTCAGGACTTATTTGTTTAGTATTTTTTTGTATGTTCCTCCCAAAAAGATGTTCTTTTAATTTATCATCTAACCTAAAGCCTAACTTTCTAGGTTTTGGCATTAAGAAATAAGTACTCACCTCCTCTACTAAAAATTCTTTCAGGATATCATCTATCTCCTCAAAACTCATTCTAGATTTTACTTGCATAATTATAACCCTATCACCAGTGACAAAACTAAACTCGTGATGACTTACTATAGTATCCATCACATCTTTTATGTTCATCATTATTTTAGAATTTTTTTCAACGGTCCCCCATTGTCCAAACATAAATAAAAGGTATTTTTTAACTCTATCCTGCATATCTATAAATATTTAATTTAGCTTAGAAATATTCTTTTCTTTATTAATTGTTATGGTATTATCCGCCCACTCCCTCACTAAAGGATTGTGGGTTATTAAAAATACATTTTCAAAGTACTCTTTAACCCTACTAAAAAATATACCTACTTGTTCTAAATTTTCATTACTTACTTTACCTAAAACTTCATCAAATACTGTTACGTTGGGTCGGGGTAGACAAGATACTTTGGTTAATACAGTTCTAATAGCTAAAGAGGCTAGCGTTTTCTCAAACCCACTACCACTAGATACTAATTTTTCAATATCTGTATTATTATCTACCATCCAGAACTCTACTTCGTTTTTATCATTAACTCTTATTTCCACCATAAAATTAGTAACATCTGATAATAACCTCATTAATTCATTATTAAGTTTTGGGACCACACTTTTCACAATAGTTTTAATTATACCATTTTTACCATATACAGTCAGGTAAGCTCTGAAAATTTTATCTACGTCACTTTCCTTATTAATTTTACCAATTTTAGTTTCTCTATCCTTTATATTACTTTCACCATTTTTTATGGTATTTTTATTATATTCTATTTCTCTAACTAAAGTATCTTTAGTATTATTTAATATATCTAAAGTAGAATTTAAAGTTAGTAATTTTTTGTCTATTTTAGTGTTGTTTTCTAATTTTTCTTTGTTATCCACCCACTTTTCTAATTTTCTATTTAACTCTTTTATATCTAGATTTTTCTTATCTACCTCTAACATCAATCTTTCTTTCTTGAGTATTTCTTTTTCGTATTCATCAAAAATAGTCTTTTTTGTTGTTAGACTCTCCACCTCATTTTGTAAATTTTGTAATATTTTATCTTCACTTTCTATAGTAGTTATTAAAACTTTTATCTCTTTTTCTAAGTTTTTTATTTCGTTAGTGTGGTCTACATCTTTAAGTGTTTGTTTACATGTAGGACATATTTCTGACTCTACTAAATTTTTTAAACTATTTTTTTTATTTTTTAAGTTAGTGTTATGTTTTATTTTTGTATGTAGAGTTTTATCTCTTTCTTTAATCTTTTCACCTAAACTTTCTAAATTAATTTCTTCTGGTATTTCTTTATCCCCGTACGCTTTCAATTTAACCCTTAAAGATTCTAATATTAAACCTTCTTCATCTATTTTTTCTTCTACTAGTCTTGGGTTAACGTTCACTATTTCGGTGTCTATGTCTATTATTTTTTGACTTATTAAATTATCTCTTTCTTCATTATTACTTTTTATTGTATTTAATGTTTTCTGGAGATTTTTTTCATTCTCTTTATTAGTTAGATTTAATTCTTCTTTTTCTTTATTTATATTTTTAATCTCTTGTTTTAAATCTTCAATGTTATAGACATTAGATATTAATTTTTTTGACCAGTCCGAATACATTTTTTTACATGTTACTTCCTTATCCTTTAGTATCTCTAACCCTATAAATCTACTTAATACATTCCCCCTTTCAGTAGGTTTGGACTCTATTAGTGATTCTAGGTTACCTGCTGTGGATAATACAGTGAGTAAAAAGTCATTCATTGTACCTATGGACTCTTTTATAAATTTTTCTGTTTCTCTTCGTTGTTCCCCTGTAAAGTTTTGTACCGAACCGTCTTTTTTTCTTTCTAGAAATTCTAGACTTGTGCTAACAGACCACTCACCTCTTTTAGTTTTTCTTCTTTTTATTTTACGTAATATAATATAATCACTACCATCTATTTCAACTTCTCCTTGTACAAAAACTTCATTAACTTTCCTAAATCTATTAAAAATATCTATAGCCTTACTTGTTTTAGTAGTAGTATTAAAAAATAAAAAGAGTATTAGGTCTACAGCTAGTACGGATTTCCCACCGAAGTTAGGGGGGTTAGAATCAATCACAGTTATCCCACCTAAATCTTTAAAATCTAAAGTATTGTTATCTCCGAATGATAAAAAATTAGAAAATTTTATATTTTTAATATACACTCTTTTGTATTTAGTGTCTACATCAGCTTCTTCACTAATTTTAATATTAACCTTATCATCCAATCTTTTTAAAAGGTCTATATCTATTTTCATATCATTAGCCATAACAAATTGTGACATCAAACTTCTTTGGTAATTAGTGTCCATTACATTTTGTTCTAAATCTATATCTAACTCATCTCCGGATGTTTTATCAATAGCTTTAGTAAGTACGGTTACGTTCTTAGATTTATACTTATTTTGAAAGTAGCTTCTTACTCTCTTAATCTTTTCTTGGGTAAAGTTTTCTGGTATGTCTTCCCATGTTACTTTAATAAAAGGATTCTCTAATGTGTCTATATTCATGTTTTAAATATAACACAATAAAGTATATTAATCAATTATAGAAGTAGTCTCTAAAAACTTTTCCTTTATATTTTTCTAATTTAGAATATATTTCACCTCTTTTATCTAGTTGGATATCCTTAATTAATAAATCCATCTCTTCTTTGGTTTTGGGGGACATCTCAAAAGCTAAATTTTTTGGTATGGAAGCTTTGTTGAATAGTTTAACTACGTTTATTTTATTACTCCAATATTCTAATGCCTGTATGTACCCTAAATTTAGTCCTATGTTTTTTGTGGTTTTTATCTTAGTAGACTTGTTCAATGTCATTATTAGTGATTTTAGTGTAAAGGGGATTTTAAGTTGGGAAATGCTAATATTTATTTTTTCTTGAGGATAATTTTTAAACTCTTCTTTGTTTTTCATAAGTGAGAAGTCCATTTTAATTTTATCGTATTCTTTTGTTGTGATATTACTATCGTATTTGGTTTGGAGTAATCGTGTTGACATCCCGTTAAAATGAAGGTATTCTATGGGTATTTCTTTTATATTTTTATTATGTTTTTTTAATATTTTTTGTGATAGTTCTAAATTTTCAAACCCCCAATAGTACTTTTCATCATAACCACCTATTTCTATAAACTTTTTTCTTTCCATTACTAATGGAACTTCTTTTAAATAATAAAATCTCTTATCTTTACTAAAGTAATGCATTTCACTACCTGTAGCATAAACATCATCATCAAGAGGTTGGGTCATTAATCCAACCCAATTTTTTTCTATAATTTCACAATCATCATGAAATATAGCTATGTACTTATGAATAGATTGTTTTACACCATTATTAAGTGCTTTTGGTAAATGGTATGGTGTGGATTTGATAACACTTATGTTGGTGTGTTCTGATGATTCCCATTTCTTTTCAATGTCTTTATCACCACTGTTATCAACAATAATAATTTCAATATTCCAATCTTTTAGGTGTTTAGTTGTTTTGATGATACTTGGTAATGTTCTTTTTTTAACAAAAAAATCACAAAATGTGTTTATAATGATACATGATAGAGTTTTATCCATATGTTAAATATGTGATATTTATTACTATAAATCAATTAGTAATGAAAATTCAAATAACAGAATCTCAGTATAGGGCCATTGTTGAACAAAGTAATAGATGGTTGGACATCATTAAAAGTGAGGTGTTTGATATACAGAATTATATTAAGGATATAAACTGGGATGTTATGGATACCGCTGTATTAAATGGTATTAGTAGAGAAGATATGACGTTACTAATAATGGCTTATAAAAAGTTTAAGGGTGGTGTGGGTAATGGTGCACCAAACATAAATCCTTTACTAACACAAGATGGGGATAAAATTGGCACTGTAAATGGTAGTAATTGGTATAAGTGTGGCAGGTTTGGTAATCCTCAACGTCAACATAATGGGGTAGATTTAGATACTCAGGATATAGCAAAAAATCAACCCGCGGTTGCTGCTTGTAATGGTACAATTACAGCAAGTGAGTATGGTGTTGGGAATTGTGGTGGGATGATTAAATTAAAGTGTAAAAATGGTTACACAGCTCAATATTGTCATATGGATTTTGTGTTCCCAGCAGAAATTATAGTGGGACAACAAGTACCTCAAGGTTTCCCTATTGGTGTGACTGGGGGTGACAATCCTAATCATGATAAAGAAGGTGGTAGTAGTGGAGCTCACTTACATTACGCAATATTTAAAGATGGGTATTCTTGGAATCCTTATTATTTACCTTTTACCAAATCTTTAGAGTTTGCTCAAGGTAGTGGTGACGAACCTATAAAAATGAAATTGTGTAGGTGTTCTAAAAGTAAACCTGAGTGTTGTTGTAAGAAAAAATAATTTTAGTACTCTTCTTTTGGTGGCTTATTCTCTTCAAACCATTCTATAATCGCGTTTAACCCCCACACAGAACCACTGGCTAACATACCATCAAAAAATATATTAGTATATTCAAAAGTACACATTGATAGGGTTGGGGAGTAGAATGTAAGTGAGAAGAAAAATCCTACCCACGTTGATGTACACATCATACATGCTAATAGGTCCCCAAAAAAGGTTGATTTTTTAGTTATCCAATTTCTTGGTTTTTCGAATATACTTCCAAATACTAGTATCTGGGACATTCCGTAAGCGGCTAAAATCCATATAAGTGTTTCCATAATTTAATCTAAATAAGTGTCGTTTAGGTTAGAGGATGTTAAATAATTTGCTCTTCTGTTTACTGTAACATTTTTAAAATGTTCTAACACATCCTCTTGTTCTTTTAGTTTATTGTTTTGTTGGTTTATTTTATTTTTTGCTTCTAGTAACTCTTTTTTTAGTTTTTCTAATTCTTCAATAAGGTGGGTGTCTTTTACTTCTTTGGTTACTATTTTTTCAATTATCACCTCTTTCTCTACAGGTATTTCTTTTATTATTTCTTTTATTATTTCTTTTTCTACTGGTACTTCTTGTATTTGAGACTTGGGTAAAAATGGTGCTACTCCATATTTATCCAAAGTTAATCCGTCTTTAGCACATTTAATGATAAAACCATCAACGTCTTCTACTTCATTTAGTTGACAGTAATCTTTAAACTCTTTGTATTGTTGTTTACTAAGCATTTATTAAAATTTCTTTTTGTTTTTCAATATCTTCGATATCTTTTATTATAAAATTAAGATATGGTTGGGGATTATCAAGATTAAAAGATTTATATTTTTCTTTTTTAACATCGTAGACACCGTATCCGTGATTTTTAATACTTTCACCGAAATTTTGGATTATCGTAGAACCTACCATATAAGCTTTTTTATTACCTGGTATTTTGAATTGTTGTCTTTTATGTATGTCACCTGCAAGGACTACATCACAACCTTCAAATCTATCTACACTATAACCATCATCAAAAACAAACCCAAAGTCGTTAGATGACCCTTCTATAGGTCCGTGGAATAACCCTATTTTATATTTATCCGTATTCTCAGGAATATCTGGTCTTGTGTTATGTTCTCGTAAAGAATATACACACCACAAAATATTTTCATCTTCATAACAACCCCTATCTTTATAATAAATTATATTATTATTATTCAAACTATCAACAATAGGTGATAAAGCATCTACCCTATCTATATTATTTTCTAAAAAATCATGATTACCAATTAAATAAATACATTTACAAATTTTAGCTGTTTCTGTCATAATCCAAGACATTAGATTTATTAGTTCTGGTGTCATTTGGTTTTTGGAGTGGACAAAATCACCAGTAAAAACTATCCTGTCTGGTTTTTCTTTTTCCCAAAGTTTAAATGCTTGTTCTAACACTCGTTTGTCTCTTTTATGTTGTTTATAGAGTTTTAAATGTAAATCCGAGTAATGTATTATTTTATTTATCATTTTTTTTAAGTAGTTGTATTGAGTCTTTTAGGGTAAGAGTTTCCGGTGTTTTATCTAATTTTAATTTATCAATCACCACCCTAATAATCGTACTAAGGATTAATGTAATCCCTAACATTATAAAAAATTGTGCCCAGTAGTTAGAAAATATGTTGTACACAAAAAATAATAGTATAATACCAGCAATTACGTAACCTAAGTTATAGTAAATCGTAATGATAAGCTCGTAAAGTTTGGGCATCTTTTTATATATGTACCCCAAACCTTTAAGTGGGTGAATGTCTGTTAGATAATGTTTACTATCATTTTTATCTTTAAAAATAGACAATGTCAGAAATATTGTAAAACCTGTTAATAAGAGGGACCCTAGTAAATACACCACAAAAAATATTAGAGCTGGAAAAAACATAAGAGGTAGTTCTAAAAATTGATTTTTAAAGTCTGGAACTTCTGTCTTGAATGTTCTTCTGACATTTATTACGTGTTCATCCCCATATAACTCTTTTAGTACTTTTAACCTATGATTACCATTTATTATTACCCACTTTTTTTTTCTATTATCTTTTTTTTCACGTACTAGTATATACCCATATTTTTCTGGTAGGTACCCATTTCTTTCTATACTACTTTTTAATCTTTCCCAAGGATAGACACCCCCACCAGGTAAAAAGAATAAAAATTTTGACCTTTTAATTCTAGCCCATGTATTAGTGTCTTCTTTCCACTCTTTTTTTTCTTTTTCAATATCTTCTACTGATTTCTTACCGACACTAACAATTCCTTTGTTGTTATATCTTCCTGAGTGAATTAGGTCTTTTATTTTAACTTTTATTATATCTTGTGATTGTGGTTCACCAAACCAACTTTCTTGTGTTTCTTTTTTGTCTACCATAACCCTATTTTTTTTCCATTATTTTTAGTATTTCACTTCTAAAATCATAACACTTCATAATTTTATAGGTTTCATTATTTTCGTTAAACCACACTATGTAGTTATCACCTAACTCTAATTCTGTATTTCTTTCTACTATTAATTTATAAAACGATAATTGTAACGAGTAAGTGTTTAATTCACAAACATCTAAATGAGAAAGTGGTTGTTTGAACTGTTGCCATTTATTTTCTTTTTTTATGGCCTTATTAGTTTTCCAGTCCCATATTTCTAATTTCTTAGATTTCTCATTATAGAATAGTTGGTCAATCATACCTGTAACACCCCATTCTTTGTCCCCCACCACTACCTCTGCTCTTACGGGGATAAGTTTACCAAAAGACTTGTCGTAGAATTCCTTAAACATCTCTGTTAGTTTATCTACAGCTCCTTTACATTCTAACATGTGTTCTACACTACCTAAAGCTTCAGTAATTTTGTGTTCCGGAAAAGGGAACAATTTATTAGTTAAAAAGTTTTCAGCGTATTCATGAAAAGCTGAACCTTTTTCACATGAAAAATCTGCCTTATATTTCCACTCTTTTAAAATTTCTTCTTTAGTTATGCCCCTCTCATCAGCTTTTTTTTGTGACCAATAATCCTTATCAAATGGGTGTTTATATTTACCTATTATTGAGGTTACTGATTTTGTTTTTACCCCATCTAAATAATAGATGTGTTCCTTATCGTGAAACTTTATATTATTAAACTTTGCTAATTCTCTAGTAATTTTCATTTTATAGTAATGTTATTTCTTTTAGTCCTTCTACGCCACCTAATTCACCAACATCCTTATCTTTAGGTACTTTTAAAAGTCTTATTTTACCATTTAGTTTACCACCCTCAAGTTTTCTATATAATTTTTGTGCATCCTCCCAAGCATCACCATCTAAACATATAACTATATTCTTTTTAGCGTTATCATATAATTTTGACCATAATTTATCACTCACACTCTTACCTAGAAGTGGTACAGAATTTTCAATAAAAAACATATCGAAAACACCTTCTACTAAATATATATCTTTTTCCCAATTTATTAAATGTTCATTAAATATTATTTTATCTTTTTCAGCTTCAGGATTTTTATACTTATTTTTGTGACCCACATATGACCTAGAAACAAAATAATTAATTTCATTATTTTCATCAAAAGAGGGAACTATAATTCTTCCTCTATACTTACCTTCAGTAGTGTACCCTAGACAATATTGATTTATTAACTTATCACTTATATTTCTTTTTCTTAAATAATTGTAAGCCTCTTTATAGGGTATAGTAAGTTTATTCGCTTTACTAAAAGATATGTAGTCTTTAGGTAGTGTTACATCCTCGTATTTTCTTTCTACTTTTTTAATGAAATCTCCACCTATGAGCCTCCAAGTACTTTTATTTCTTTTAGTGCCCCATTTTAGGAATAATTTATTTAAAGAACCGTGAGTCCCATAAGTTTCTGAACAGGCCCAACATTTAAAAACCCCCTGATGATAATTTACTTCAAAGTTACCTTTACCATCTCCCTTATCTAATCCTTTAATATCATAAGAACAAACTGGACAATCGAATGATATTTGTCCTTTACTAGGGTAGTGAGCATTTATATCCCCTAACACATCTTGTAGTAGTTCTAATAGTAGTGGTGAATCTTCCATAAGATAAATGTATGGAATTTTTTATAGGGAATCAATTACCAAATTTGATTTTGTTTCATGTAACCTAAAACACATGTATAAGCATCACACATATCAAAATTTTCTTTTTTTAGTGTATTGTTACGTGTATACGACCAACTTAGTTCTGGTAGTATATTGGAAACTTGTTGCCAAATAATATGTTTTTTATCACACCCGATTTCATAACCACCGAATAAAACTTTTCTACCCTTATTATTTTCCTGTACGAGATTTGGAAAAGCGAATTTTCTGGAGTTATAAGTTGATATAAAATTAGGTACTATACCCAATACGTCGTAGATACATCTAGTTATAAAGGAATTGTATCTCATCAAAGTAGCTACCGTACGAATATTATTTGAGTTTATAAGTGGTTCTTCTATTATGACTTTGGTAATTCCGACATTTTTATAATCTATTAGTTTATTTTTAAAGTGGTCAGCTTTAACCAACATTTCATCAATCTTATCCTCTTTTTTTGGTTTAACTTTAGGTGAAAAGTGCGTAAGTTCTAATAAGTCTTGACTTTGAATATCAAAAAGTGCCCAACCTATTGTTTTAGTTGATATATCTAACCCTAATACTTTAGGGGTTTTTCCTATTTTTTCCATACAGTAAATTTAGAAAGTAAGAATCAATTGTAAAGTGGTTGGGGTGTTCTTCTTTTTTTCTATCGGTCTATCTGGTTTTGCTATCGCTAGTAATTTATTTTGTGCATCATATAACCCTATTTCAGTTATATATGTTGAACTCACATCGGAAAGGTTCCAGACACTTTGGATGTCCCCAAATGGTGTTTTGAATTGTATTCCGGTATCTAATCCACCAGCACCATAATACGGTGCATCTGCACTTGCCGCTGTTTGATTTTCCGTGATATAAAATTCATCAGAACCCGCAACTAAATCTAATTGTATCTGTATTTCTTTTTCAAATGAATAATAACTACATAAACCTGAAGTTCCTGCTGTATACCAGATTTGGGTAAATCCGGAAGAAGGTCCATCATAAAGTTTAGTGGATGCGGATGAAGCTCCTGAAAAATCAAAATGTTGTCTTAATGTTGGGTCGGTGATTACAGCAAATCCTTTATCTAGATAAACTACACCCACTGGTAAGTCTTGTGATTGAGCATAAGCCTTAGGAGTATTTGAGCTGGAAACAACGTCTGTAAATCTAAAATTGTCAGTACCCCCGTTTGGGTATCCGTTAGGTATTACATTTATTTGCCATCCATCTGACCAGTTATTTATAGCAGTCACTGAACTAGCTAAAGAAGGTTTTCTAATATCATCACAGAATAAAAATGCCACATTCGATGTTGCCATACCAGGACTGCCTTGTATGTTACCTGGTATAGTTGGGTTTCCAAAATACTCTGCGGCGTCTGAATTATCTGATGAGGTTGGTAGTGGGTCATAATAGGAACTATATAATGTATATGTACCTCCAGTATCATTAGCGAACATTAGTTTAACAGTTCTCCCATCTATTAAGGTCCCGTATTCTGTACTTGGTATATCAAAAACAATTATATCGTCTTGACTAAGTGCACTTACCCCATTTCTTGCCCATGTTGATTCAAAAGATGTTACATCACCAGAAATTGCTGGTAAAGAAAATGAAGAATATAGATTAGAAAATGCTCTTCCATTATTAGGGTCTCTTTGAGCGGCTGTAAATTTTAAAGTACTACCACTAATTGTATTCCAACCATTCCCACTAAAAGGAACCACTAATGTTTTTATACTTTTTTGATTATTTTGTATTTTTTTAAGTTTTCCCATTTTAAATCCAGTTTTTATAGTTATTTGAGTTAGGGTTTGTATCCAAAGTTAATGAACTTTTACCAGCAAAGTAAAGCATAACCATATGAAAAGGACTTCCGTCTGAACGTCCATTATCATTCTCCTGTATACCAGGAAAAGGTTCTTTTTTAGAAATTGTGTTACTATTAGGATAATTAACAAACATAACTTTACCTTTATTAGGTGGTGTTAAAGCGGTAATATACTTAGAGGCTTTATAATTTGCACTGTACTCTCCTGGTGTCCCATAAAATTTTAATCCATTATTTGCCCTAATAGAATCTACAAATCTACTTCCACCCCCAGGAATTGACTGGGTGTCGAAATACATAAGTTGTTGCGTACCGGCTTTTATACTATTTTCCGTATAATTACTATTTTTTCTATAAAATTCTAATGCTCTTGTATTCATAATTATATTTGTATTTTTTGTCCACTTATTAATTTTCTGTACAATGATTTACCCCCTTCTGTTTGCCAAGCATAAGTACTACCTGTGGTATACCCATGACCTCTTGGGTCATCAGAATAAGAAGTCTGGTCAGCTCCCGCTTCTCCATACCATTTAAATGTAGCGTTATCATATATTCTATAATAATTTTGTGAATCCACATTATTATATGAAATAGAATTAGTTACTGCCTTTTTGTTAAACTTAAACCTAACAGTAACTGTACAAGGTGCGGCACTTGGGTCTGCTACAGAAAATATTTGCCATCTTATAGGTATTGATATATTATAGTCGGTAAGACTGGCACCACTAACTCCACTCTTAAAACCACCAGAATAAGTATCAGTTTGCCAGAAATTATTATTTTGCCCACCAACATTAACAAAAATACCATCAGCCATTTTCATCATTCTAGTGGCTAAAGTATAATATGGTTGTTGTTGTGAGGTTACTCTTGCTGCTACTGAGACTTCCCCATTATCTTTTGATGGGTATAAGTTAAAGTATGGTGAAGAACTAAGTAGTCCTTGTTGAGACCTGTTCCAACTAGAACTATACTCTAGTGAACCTAACATCAATCCGAATGTATCTACTGGATTAGTTGTTTCTGTTATTTGTATACCCTTATTTTCACGACCATTTACGTTTATATACCCACCTACTTGAGTTGTTAATCTCTCTATCTTAATTGGGTAATATGTTGGGCTTAAATCACTAGTAGCTACATTAAGTACTAATCTTGCACTTGGGATAGTCGTAGTAATGTTATCGTATCCTTTATCACCAAAACCTCCAGTATTGGTTGTAACTACACTTTCCATATCTATACTTGTTACAAACCCAACAAAAACTGACTTAATGTCGTATTGTTCACTAGACCAACCATTTAATGTATTATTCATATTAAACATAGGATAAGCGTTTGTATTACTGTCCCATGCACTTAATCCTCCTGCGTTTACGTAACCAGTATCATAAGCTCCAAATCCTATACCTGCACTCCCTGTCCCTCTTATATAACGTGAAGAAGATTCATTTAAACCTGGTGTGAATACCATAGAGAATGGTGATGCAATTTTTGTACCTTTTATATTGGTACCTGCATAATCTATACCATTATGTTCCCCTCTATTCATAAACGCACCTCCCGCTAACGCTAATGAGTTGTAGTAGGAATAGTCTTTATCCGCCACTAACTTTATCGTCCCCCCTCTTAGAGAAGTTCCATCATATATTTTTATAGAGTCCCAAAAGTTCAAATATTGTGTTACACCATATTGAGACAAAGTATTTAGAAGTTGGTCATAGTCAGTAGTATTTTTTACATCTAAAGTATCACTAAAGTAAGTGTTAAAGGCTTGTGTAATCCCAGTTGGGTTACTAGATAATACTTGTTTGTGGTCATTTATATATCTAGAAGCTAATAATTTACATAAAACAAAATAATCATGTAAGTAAACATCTATCTCTATATTATCCCTATAGTAATCTACTTGATTATTTTTATTTAAAAATCCTAATGCGACATATTTTTTAGGACTTGTTATCACATTACTACTAGCTGGTGTTACATGAACAAAATCTTTTTGTTTATATCCACTACTTACCGCATTTCTAAAAGTTGTGTCATTACCCGTTACATCTGGTAAAAAACCTAATTGTGCAGAGTTATTACTAGTTGTTGTGGTATCTGCATGTTTTTGTGTATTTCTATAATCAATATCACTATCAGAAATACCAAACTTATCAAATAAACCCATAAAGTTTGAGGATGTTAGCATTCTTTCCCTAGCATCTTCAGTGAGTTGTATTCGTATTGTTGTCGTTGTTGCACTTTTAATATATCCCATATTAGTATTCTCTTATTATATAATTATCTACTTATCCAATTTATTTTATTATTATATACACCCTATACAATCTCCATTACATGGTGAATCTTTACCTAAATGTTCACAAAGTAAACAAAAAACTTCTTTATCATTACAAAAATTCATTATATCCTTTCCTGCATGTTTCATACAATTAATGAATATATTAAAATCTTCCATGTCAACCAAACCATCACCATTAAAATCCCCTACCAACTCCTGTGTACCATCTTGTTTATTACCCATTAAATTTAAAAATATTTTTAAATCATCCACATCAATCTCTTTATTCTTGTTAAAATCTGCACACACCCAACAAAATGATGGGAAAAAAGGGACTACAGAATAACTAAGTTTCCAACAAGTATTAAATATTCCACTATCAGGATTTTCTATATCAGTTGATTCGTTTGGTGCATTGTATTTTAACCAAATATTAGAAGGTTGTGGTGCTATTCCTAGGTTAGTGGTTAATAACTTAGATAGTCCTGTTTGGACTTCATATCTTGGTCCCACCATTACACTAGCGTAAGTCACTATACCACCTGACATGGTTGTTAGTTCCCCTCCTCTTGCGTCTGGTAAGTCATAAAAACATGAACTACTTAAGGCACTTAACCCACTCTCACTCTGACATGTACCCCCAGTAGTAAATCTTCTATAATCTATATCTTTATCACTTAAACCAAATTTTTCAATAGAATTATATAAACTACCTGTAGAAGCTAAAGTAAATTTACCATAGTCTGATAGGTATAATCTAAATGTATTGCCGGACAGTGCATTATTATGTATATTTAAGTATGCCATTAAAAATCAATAGATATTGTAAATTGCTGTGTACCCGTTCTATCTACTGGTGACTGCAATTTAGCAATAGCCATTAAATCTGGGAACCCATTTTCGTTATCATATAGACCAATTTCCGTAATTTTTGGTGTTACTGATGGATTAGATGGTACAGCCGTATAATCTAACCACGTTGGGTTGGTTGGTGTTAGGTATTGTGTGGACCCAAGTTGTACTACGTGTCTCATTTCATATATTGTCGCCATGATATCGGTTTCTACCGTACCATAAAAAAAGTATTCGTCCCCAAAATTTAATTTGGTTTCGTCTGTTTGTGGTATTGTTATAAAGTCGTTTAAATTGTAGGCGGTCATAGCCGAAACAGTATTATAGATACACCCACTATCTGTGTCATTACCAGTTAAATAAAAAGTATGATTAATTAAATTGGTTGCTAATATTTTATTACCTACTGTGTGATTAGGTATTTCCGATGTAACATCTTTATACTTCCAAGCAGAAGGAGAAGGTTCTGACCCACTTGCAACTACTTGTGTTAATATGTAAAGTCTGTCAGCTTCAAAACCAGTACCACTAAATGCATTTGGTAGTCCTGAGGCGTTCCCTAAATCTCTTAAATATGGGAACTCGGAACCAAATGTTATCCCAACATCAAATAGGTTTTCACCCACCTCTAAAGTTTCGTAGACATAATAATTACAGTGAATACCTGTTGAGGTCCCTGCACTATTGTAGAACATGTATGTTAGATATATGGAATCCGTTGCTGCTTGTACCACCCCTGTTGTACATCCAGTAGCACATGTAGTACCTGCTGGTATTTTTTCTGTCTTTGGTGCTGGTAAAGTAAAACTTCTATTAGATTTATAAGACATTGCTGTTAGTAACTCTTCGTCATCTATAACCATCATCTTATAATCTGGAAATACTTTACCCACTCTATTAGGTGTGTCTCCACTACCTGAGTTATCATCCCATATATGATAATACCTTAAACCATCATCATTCATATTACTATTAGGTGTAGATAACATTATATGTGGATTACCGTCTGCTGGAAACGCTCCTGGGTATCCTGGTGGGTCTACATAAAATGTTTGACCTAAAATTGTCTCGTTACCGGCTCCACTACCTGTACCAGAACCTATAGCATTTTTCTTGTGCCACATTAACCAAGGTAGGTGTAATTTAAAATTTCTTGCCTCACCAATACACCTCTGTGCCCCACAAAAAGCTTGTTGTTTTAAAGCAAATTTTTCACCATAAAAATCAGTTGTAGTGTTGTTGGTGTAGTGAATCATTCCAGCACATTTTTGTTCTGATGGTAAAACAATACGTAAGTTGTCCCAAGAATCGTAATAAAAAGTACCACCTATAACATTAGGGTGGTAACTATCAATATACTGGTCACTAAATGATTGTCCATTATTACTATTTAACCCAAAATACTCTTTAGAA
>TARA_R100001463_G_scaffold35008_3_pt1 | contig 32706 bp, 30 predicted proteins | sample TARA_R100001463 | Tara Oceans TARA_R100001463 (sample SAMEA2622242) | marine metagenome | biome: marine biome (ENVO:00000447); feature: deep chlorophyll maximum layer (ENVO:xxxxxxxx); material: "saline water (ENVO:00002010), including plankton (ENVO:xxxxxxxx)" | depth 40 m
TGATTCAGGATAAAATCAACATCATCGTTGCGGTACTGTCCGCACAGCGTTCTACCGGTATCGTTCCGCTTATTATCGGTAAGCCCGGTAACGGCAAGTCCTCTTTCGTTAACCAGTTGGCAGTAGCCAACGGAGGTGCCGCGCACGTTCTGTCAGTATCCCGGCTCATGCCGGAGGATATCAATGGCATGCCCTGCCTCTCAGTGGACCGTAGCAGCTACAGCTACGCAAACCCGGCATGGGCTACCGGTCTGGGGCCGGATGATTTCTTGTTCCTCGATGAGGTAAACCAGGGGTCCGCACGTACTGAAGCCGCTATCATGCGGTTAGCTCTGGAGGGTGAGCTTGGTACCTTAACAGTGCCATCATACCGTATCGCTGCCATGAATCCCATTGAATGTAGTACCGGTGCCCGCCCATTCGGGGCACCAACGGCTAACAGGTTCGCCCACATTAGTGGGTGGGCCGCTGACCTTAGCGTGTTCTGGGCGTTTGCTAAGGGAGGTAATGGTTTCCATCCTCCCGCTATCCCAGACGTTAGCTCCGCTGAGATGCGTGCTCAGTTGTGCGCTACTGTGCTCCCCTTTCTGGAGGCTGTCCGTCCGGCTAACGCCAGGGGTGAGGTCAGTAGCTACATCGAAGTACTTCCTGATAATCCAGAGGAACACAGCGGACCCTGGCCTAGTCAGAGAACGTGGACTGCTACTGCTGCGGTACACGTGGCGCTAACAAAGATGAACTGTCTCCATCTTCTCCAGGAAGCTACGGCTACCCTGGTAGGAGAAGATGCCGCAGCGGCTTACTCCACATTCGTTGTGGAGAACGGGCTACCAACGGTAGCAGAGGTAGTAGCAGACCCGTCCGTTATATACGGACTCGATGATGCCACCGCCATTAGTTTGGCGGCTAAGGTAGTTAAGGAGAACCTTAAAGATATCGTGGTATTGAGCCTGTTCTTAGGTCGCCTCTGTGGCGATAACCAGGGCACCATTGTTTCCGCTCTTAGCGGCATGATGAACCGGTCAAACAAGGTACCCGACAACATTAAGACTCTGGTAACCCAAATGGCGGCTAACCTCTAATGGACTGGCGTAAGAAACTACCAAAGGCCAAAGCGATAGTACGGAACCGGAAGCCGTACTATGCGATGGCTAACCTGCGCATTCCCATTGTGGAGACGCAGGTTATCCCGACCGCGTGCATGGATATGAAAGGGGTTATGCGAATTAACCCCAAGTTTGCGGATACGCTAACACCGGCTAACCTTGCTGGCGTTCTTATCCATGAGTACGCCCACGAATTCTTAGGGCACGTCGAGCGTATGCAGGGTATGGACCCCGCTATTTATAACCAAGCGGCGGACGCTGAGATTCATCAGGATAAGGATATCCTTGACCTGTTAGGAGACTCGGTATCACCAGTAACTCTGGAGTCACTCGGCATCGAACCCTTAGCCGGGGGTTCGCTATCAGCGGAGAAAATCTATAACATCATCAAGCAGCAGAGTGACGATAGCTCCGATGATGATAGCCAGAGTGACGATAGCCAGAGTGATGATAGTAACTCTGACTCTGACGATAACTCTGACGATAGTAACTCCGACGATAGTAGTCAGGGCGACGACGATAGTAACTCTGACGATGGTAGCTCTGACTCCGATACCGGAGATGATTCCGACTCTGGTACTGGTAGCGATAGCGACGGGGAACCGGGCGACGACGGTACGGGTAATGGTACCGGATGCTCTGGTGATAAAGTAGATAACGAGACTCAGCAAAAGTTTAACGCTGAGGATGCCGAGCGAGGAAACGAACCCGGTAAGTCTAAGGCTACCAGAGAAGAAGTAAAGGAAGTTATCCGAGAGCAAATCCGCAGCTACCAGAATAGCGGACAGGAAGAAACACGGGGCACCGTTCCCGGTAACCTTAGCCAATGGGCAGCCCATAAGCCTGAGCCACCTAAGCGCAAGATACCGTGGCAACGGCATCTTTTATCCGCTATCGGTGGGGAAGGTGAGGCTAACCGTACCTCATCTTACTCCCGTATCTACCGTAGACAAGATTGTTACGGTTGGGATGATATCATCATGCCCGGTGAGGAATCACAAGGCTACCAGATTGGTATCATTGTAGATACCTCCGGTAGTATGCGCCGATACATGGCTGGGCTCCTCGATAGTCTAACCGCGCTACTCCGTACCGTAGAAGGTAGCCAAGTAGAGGCGGCTTTCTGTACCACTTCGGTACAGGCGGTTAGCCGCTTCGCTAAGATTACCTCCGCTAACGAGCACTTGTTTGGCGTCGGCGGTGGTACTGACCTTGTTTGTGGATTCGAGTACTTCGATAAGAAGAGAAGAGACAAGCCCCGGTTGGTTATCGTAGCCACCGATGGCGAAACCCCATACCCCTATAGGAGTAAGCATGACTATAAAGTCATCGTACTGCTGACTAAGAACTGCAACAGAAACCTCTACCCAATTCCGACTAACTACACAATCATCGAAACATACTAAAGGACAACAACATGACTAAGAATCTCGGAACCATCGTCAGCTGGAAATCCAACGTGGTCCCCCAGGGTACCATCCTCTCTGCTGGGATGTACCCAGCTACCATGGGACCAAGTGATGCTTTACATAGGGCCATGATGGTGGTACTCAGGCGACCACGGCTAAAGAAGCTTAACCTTATCGGTTACGCTATTACGTCAGCTTCGCCCGATGGTGATTACCATGTGCGGATAAAAAACGACATATCAATCTACATTAGCGGGCTGACCATTGAGCAGTCCAGTAAGTCTGGTGACCTGCTCAGTACAGAGAAAATGGTAGCCATTACTAAGGCGTATCAGTATCTCGTTGGGTGCGTTAGCCCTGCTGACCTTACCAGGGAGATTGAGCAGTACGTGTACTCCCGCCTGAGTATCCGTATGGGTACCCGGTGCGCGCTGGTTACCGATGCCTCAGTGCTGACTACCCTCGAAGGGCTGCACAATGTCGGCGCTATCCAACTCAGAAAGTATACCCTTGCGTATACTGAGGAGAATAAGCAGCAGGCTATCGAACAGGTAGTAGAAGGGCTCATCTCGGAAGCCGCGAAGATTGCTGAGGAGCTGGAAGGCAAGCACAGCGGCAAGGCTGATACCAGTCGGCACAAGAGGGCTAACGCTCTTGAGGCTAAGTTGGAACAGTATGAGAAGCTGTTCAATGAGAAGCTTACCAGCGTAAGCACAGCTATTAATCAGGTTCGTGCGGCTGTTACCAAGGGCGTTATCCTCGGTAACGTACAGGATGAATACCAGGACGCACTCGATGCTATCTGTGGAGGTATCCTCTAATGCTGAGGATGGTACGCTATTACTTCGCAAGTGAGAAGCTGACAATGGATAGTATCCATGAGGCAAGGGAGTTTATCACAACTCCCCCTTCCGGTCTTAGTGCCGATGAGTTTGACCAGTTAGAGGACTTGCTTCCTCATGACTACAACTCCCGGATTTTCCGGGTAATGGTAGGCTGGTCTTACGCTGAGTTAGCGGAAATCCGCTGGTTCTTAATCGAGAGAAATGCACCCGGCCCACTTATTGATAAGTGGAAAGGTATCGAGTAAAAGGTAGGGTAGCTTCGGCTACCCTATTCCTGTTTAACAAACGGAGATAAGCAAATGGAAATCCAAGAACTACATAAGTATCTGGCTAAGGAAGCTTTAAACGCTTGCCGATTCGGTAGTCGGCTTGACTACTGGCAAATCAAAGAAGGGGATACGGACGCCATGCTGGTATCCCCCATCGGGGGACAGGCGATAGTGCCGGCAGTAGAGTTAAACAATCTCCCGGAAGACCGAGAGTATCTACCCGGTAGAATGGTGAGGTTCAATCTGGGCAAGTATAGCTATACCTGTCCGCAGAGTAGCACCCAGGGGGGACACAACTGGGTAATACTATCTCCGTTACTCCCGGCTCGCTACATTGGTAGAGGGCCAAACATTCACTGTCCGCAGTTAGCGGACTATAACGATAAGCTTATAGAAGCTTACGGAACAAAGGTTTTCTACCCTGACAGTCAGTTATGGCCGCTGGAGTTAGGGGTAATATACCGGTACGATGCCGGTGTCCCGATAGGAGCTTATGAGCTAAGGAAGATTTTGAAGCATCTTCCTGACAGGATACTAAAGAGAGTATCAAACGCGGTAGCGTCAGAGAATGACGAGCGGTTCTATGAGAACACACTAATAAAATAATAAATCAAAAATAACACCGATTATATCTGAGCCCCTCTTTCCTTTCACCGGAAATTGGGGCTTGACTTTTGGCCTTGAAAATGCTATAGTACAGGTTCAAACCCGGTAATCCTCCGTAAGTGTACCGCAGGAAGGTTGACCAATGAGTGAAGTTAGGACGCTCCTAAACATGGGAGCTAAGGTGCTGCCCCTATACCGAATAGAGAACGGAGTGTGTAACTGTTCTAAAGGTAAAAACTGTAAAGCGCCGGGTAAGCATCCGGCAGTAAGAGGAGGTTGGCGCGCAGCCAACGGTAACCTGTCCGCTATCCCTGGTAACAGGAACGTAGGGATAGCTACCGGTTCCAAGTCAGGTATAGTTATTGTGGACATTGATCCCCGTAACGGAGGAACACAGTCTTTCAGTAACATGATTAAGAGTAGGAAGATGCCTCCTACTACCTCAGTAAGTACAGGGGGAGGCGGACTCCACTACTACTTTAGGGTACAGATAAACGTACCAAGTAAGGTGTTGGCTCCCGGCATAGACTTTCTAAGTACAGGAAAGCTGGCTGTGCTTCCACCGGCTACCCACTTCAGCGGGAAGAAATACAAGTGGCTAACCCCACCGTCTAACGGCATAGCCGCCGCTCCGCAGTGGTTGTTAGACATGGTAATGTTGCAGAAGGGACAGACTAACACAGCTCCCCAGCACAACCCCACCATTACTTCTAAGATAATGAACGGGTTTGCTCCCGGCAGTAGGAACGCTAAACTTGCTTCTATTGCTGGTACCATGCGACTGCGGGACATTGATGAGAGTACCATCTCCATCGCTATCCATGCCATCAATCAAGCGCAGTGTAAGCCGCCGTTATCCAGGGGAGAGGTAGACAAGATAGTCAAGTCTATCTGTCGGTATGCCCCAGAGGAACCACTGACTGATCTGGGTAATGCCAGGAGAGCAGCCAGAGTATTTGGTCAGGACATCAAGTACTTAAAAGAGAAAGGTGAGTGGGCTTTCTATAACGGTCAGACATGGGAAGAAGATAACTCTGACTCGGTTATTAGCCAGATGGTTAAGCGAGTGCCGGATTTAGTCTACTTGGAAGGTCAGACTAAACGAGGGAAGCAGCGTAAGAAATATAACGAGTGGGCTGTTAAGAGCCAGTCCGCTGCTGGGTTACGTAACTGCTTAGAGGTGCTGAGGACAGAGCCATCGGTAGCCTTGTCCGTGGGAAAGTTAAACGCTGACCCGTTCCTGTTTAATGCAGCTAACGGTGTGGTAGACCTGTCTACAGGTAAGCTTTACCCGCACGACAAAAGCTACTTACAGACCAAGACTTCTCCCGTCATGTATGAGCCTAAAGCTAAGTGCCCTAACTTCTTAAAGTTTATGGACACTGTGTTTGCCAGTGACCCCACTATGATTAACTACATGCAGAAGGTATTAGGCTGGTCGCTTACTGCTGACGTTAGACACCAACAGTTCTACCTTATCCATGGGCCGGGAGCTAACGGTAAGTCTACTATGCTGGAAATCATACGGCATATAGCTGGTGAGTATTGTATGGGGGCTGACTTCGGAACGTTCACTATCAGGAATAAGGGCGCAGCTTCCAGCGATATCGCACGGCTACACGGGGCGCGTATGGTGATAGCGCAGGAAGGTAGGCCGGGTGAAACCTTTAACGAGTCATTCGTACAGCAATGGACCGGTGGCGATCCCATCATTGCCCGGTTTATGTATCAGGACTTCTTCGAGTTTAAGCCTGTGGGCAAGCTGTGGCTAAGTACTAACCACGCACCACGTATCAGGACCAACGCCATGTGGCGGCGCATTAGGATTATACCTATGAAGGTCGTGATACCTAAAGCTCAGAGAGATCCTAACCTCAAGGACAAGCTGTTACAGGAAGCCCCAGGCATTCTACAGTGGCTTATCCGTGGCGCTATTGCAACTAAGGTCACAGGGTTAAACAGTCCTGTTGCAGAGCAGTTGGCTCGGGATGAATACCGTAACAGGATAGACATTACCTTTACGTTCCTGTCTGCTAAGTGTGTGTTGCATCCGTCGCAGAGTACAACTATCGAAGCTATCTACCAGTCCTATAGGAAGTTCTGTATGAACAGAGGACTTAGGACTATGACTCAGCCCGCGTTCATATCTGCCGTAGAGGAACGAGGGTATGTTATCGACGGCACCACCATTAAGGGAGTGGGGTTATCATGAGATTCAGAAGGCTAAAAGTAGAGACAATGGAAGTTACCGAAGAAAGAACAGAGCAGGAATACGCGGAGTTTTGCGGTGTCCCTAACGCTAACTTCTCCTGTGGGACTCTCCGACTAAGCACCCGTAACGGAAGGTTACAAGGCTACTGTTCGGACGTTATCATCAAAGTAGATCAAGCTATCTTCATCGTACCTAAAGCTACAGCCCAGAGGATTCTCAATCGTGACAAGTAAGATTGCACATAAAGATAAGCGAGTACAGGATCAGATAGCTAAGAGAACTGCCCCAACTACTCTGGATAAGTTACGCACATGGATAGCTAATTCGGCTAACTGGAAGCACGACTTTGTATTAGGGGAGCATCAGCTTATGATGTTAAGCTTCTCTCTACATGTGCCCGGTGCTTTGGCTAAGGCTCCGTGTGGAAGCGGGAAGACTGCCACTGGTTTAGCTTACATGAACTTCCTAAAAGAACAAGGTATCTGTAATAGGTTCCTTGTTGTCTGCCGTACCTCTGGTATATCTCGGTGGGAGGAAGACAATAACAAGTGCCTCAAAGGATACACTACTCATATTCTTAGAGGTAGAACCCCGGACCCTACTGTTATTCAGCACTCGTCAGACGTTATCCACGTTATCAATTGGGCAGTGCTTAAGAACTGGTACTCCACACTTAAAGAACTACTGTGCTCTCAAAAACTGTGCATTGTCTTCGATGAGGTACACAACGCTAAGAATCCTAAGCGATTCAAGACCAGCGTGGGTAACGACGGTAAGAGAAAGTACCAGCCTGTATACACTCGCAGTTCTTGCGCTGCCTTCCTCAGCCATAAAGCTACGAGGAGAATCGCAGTAACGGCTACTCCTGTGTACGATACTCCGAGTGACTTGTGGAGTATCTACGATATCGTAGAGCCGGGAAGGTGGGGCCGCTCTGACTACGAGTTTAAGCAGCGGTACACTGAGGCAGAGCACACCGGATACGGATGGAAGTACAGCGGGACTAAGAGAGAGCGTGAGTTAAAAGGTCGCGCCTCTTGGTTTACTGTGGAGATAGAGCCCTCAATGGTCAGCGGTTTACCAGGGCTTAACATCACAAAGCATGTCGTGCCTAACAACAAACCTCAGAAGATGACCAAGGCAGAGATAAAGAAGCTCAAGATTAAGCCAAGGGAAACTCTTGCTGCTCTGGCTAACAAAGCTGCAAAGCTCAAGCTCAAGTACGTAGTAAAGCACATCAAGGAAATCATAGACGATACGCAAGGCCAGTGGTACAAAACCTGTGTCTTCGTTAATCAGAGAGAGCACGTAGAGATACTAGCTAAAGGTCTGAAGGATTGCGGAGTTAAAGTCTATCACGCCCACGGTGGAACACCGATAGACCAGAGAGATGAGATACTAAAAGAATACTACACTAATACAGACAGTGCGATACTCATTGGAACTGGACAAGCATGGGGTGAGTCTGGGGATATCCAGTGTGTTAACAGAGGCATCATCGTAACTATACCTTGGTCCCCCACAGAAGTAGAGCAGTGGGTGGGAAGATGGAACCGTAAGAACCCAGCGCCTAACGTTGTGTCTGGGGTAGACGTAGAGTTTATGGTTCTGGAGAACAGTTACGATGAGAGGATACTGGATATACAATCCAGTAAGCTGGAAGCCTTAGAGGCTTTAGGGCACAAGGGAGCGTCTAATGTTCTGGACTCACTCGACGGGGATGATGGAGAGCAATCCTTACTTGATGCAATTGGAGGGTTCCTTGACTGAATTAATCCTGGCTATCTTACTGGTAGCCACTATAACTTCACTGGTAGAGGACAGACTGTAATGAGATTCTTAGACTTATTCTCGGGGTGCGGTGGCGCTTCAATGGGTATCGAGTGGGCAGGGCATACAGTTGTCGGCGCTTACGACAATGATCCTAAAGCCGTCGAAACCTATAACGAGAACATCGAATGGTCGCAGTCTTTAGAGGTGGACCTAAACAGGTTCACAGACTTTCCAGAGGCCGATGCTATCTGGAGTAGTTTCCCCTGCCAAATCTATAGCCGTGCCAGTAAAGCATCTAAGATGCTAAACCCAGAAAAGAATGGGTGGTTTGCTACAGAGAAGGCCATTGACATAGTGAAGCCCAGAGTAGTTATACTGGAGAACGTCAAAGGTATACTGTACCACAAAAAGAAGTGTAACGCTGCCTGTGCTGGATGCTTCTTTAGTAGCCGGATAATACCGTTTCTCCGCTACAGGTACAAGCACGTAACTCATCGCATCATAAACGCTGCCGATTTCGGAGAGCCGCAGGTAAGAAGGCGAGTGTTTGTGGTAGCAACGGACTACCCTATAGTCTGGCCCAAGACTACGCACTCAGGGGAAGCGCTCTGGTTTAGCCAGTTCAGCTCTGGCGACTACTGGAGAGAGCACAATATCCCCCCAACAGGAAGGTCACATAAAACTTTTCCCCCTGACACTAAGAAAAGATGGAGGACAATACGTGATACTATCTACGATAATACCATGCACAATCTAAATGATCCGCCTGAATACGCTAACGAATACTACTTAGACAAGCCTGCCCCTACCTTAATGACTACGGAAGTCAAAGGTACCAGGGGAAAGCACATGTATAACCAATACGGCAACGCAAAACCAGATAGAGTGTCGGACTATTTCTGGCTTGCAGGCTGGAAAAGACGAGTTACACTTAATGAAGCTTTAAGGATTCAAGGCTTCCCAGAGGAGTTTAAGTTAATAGGGACTAAAGCGCAGCAGTACAGGCAGATAGGAAACGCGGTGGTTCCTATTGTGGCAGAGAAGATAGTCAGAGCAGTGTGCAATAAAAAACTATGGAAGGAGAAAGCAACATGGAGTTAGTGACTAAAGATACAGACCAAGGCAAAGTTATAATAGGTGGACCTTCATCATGGTCAAGTCACCACGTCAACGACTGGTTATTCTGTCCGTACTATGGGGCTACAGCCAGCAAAGGTTTTAAAACCAATAGAGTAATGGAGATAGGCACAGCCGTTCACGCCGTACTCGCACAGCACTACGCTAAAAGAATGTACAAGGAAGAAGGTAAAGACCCTAACGATATCGCTCCGTGGGAAGCAGCAGTAATCGAGGAGCACAAAAGCTTCGGAGTTATAACTCTGAGTGAGGCTTTGCACTTCGGAGAGACAGCGTGGAACTACTTACAGGAAGGTGATAATATCTTCGGTGAGGTAATAGGGGTAGAGTATGAGATGAAGTATGACTTGCAGAACGGTAAGTTCTACACTCAGAAAGCAGACCTTATTACCAGATTTGACGGACTGGTATTCATCATAGACCACAAGACTAAGACTGGCTTCTCTCGGTTTAAGTACCATGGTCAGTTTCAGATGGTAGGGTACAACGCTTTAGGTAGGCATATCTGGGGGGACAAGTTCGGAGGTGTGCTGGTTAACGAGTTTGTAGTAGGGGATTCTACTTTCGCCAGTCAGTACACTCCTATCTGCTCAGAGACTATTATTAACAACCACTGGAATCGGGTAAGATTATCTTGGTTGCACCGGGAAACATACCAGGACGCACAGTTAGAGTACGTACCAAAAGCACCGTTGAACGCCGACAATACGCCATGCCGATGGTGCCGTGAGAAGGACGCTTGCTACCCTCGGTGAAAATGCAGGTTGAACGCCGACAATAAAGTGTTTGACTTTTTCAAGGTGATTTGATACATTAAGGTATGTCCAACGGGGCATGAGGGAGCAAACGAGTGAAACCTAAAGGAAGTTACTGCTTCTACGGTTTAGGTGGTACGGGTAAGTCGTCTTCTATGGCGCTGCTAATCTCCGTTCTTGGCGGAGTTATCTTGCAGTATCAGGAAGACGGTACTACTCCAGCTACTAAGCTGTACGGGGCAGCCAACGATAAAAGAATACAGGTAAACAATCTAAACGATATCATCATTAACCTGCGTAAAATCAAGTCTGGTAACGTGATGATTGACGATGTTAGTCTGGCCTTCGCTGCCAGTAAAGCTGGCATGGCAACTGACCCACACGTCTGGCTAAAGCTGGACGCTCTTATCCTGCAAATCGGTAAAGAGATTCAGCGCATTGAGCGTACCGGTCTGGTCCTTATGACTGGCCATGAATCACCGCCGAGACAGATTAAGGGTATCGACGGCAACGAGAAAGAGTACAGAGGTGGGTTAGCTCTCGCTGGTAAGATGGGTGAGTATCTGGGTAGCATGATGAAGGTCATGGCCCGAGTTGATACCGACGACTACAAGCAGTATCCTAACTGGAAATACTGTCTCAACATTGGAGATGTTAACTGGCAAGGCAGAGATAGAGATGCAGTGTTAACTAATACTGCTCCGCTTTACCTTCCCGGCATTCTCCGTTACTCCGGCTACGACATTCCAGAGCCTACGGGCTTCAGTGATATAACAGAGGAGGTGGCTACTAAGTTCTGTAACAAACAACAGAGAGGGTACCGTAAAGTAGTATCCGAAAGACTAATCGAAAAGTACGGACAACACACAGCCAGAATGTTAATCGGAGAAATCGTCTCTCTAAACTGGCACATCAACAACAGCAAGTCCAGCGATATGCTGGCATTCTAAAAAGAGTAACAACACAATGAGCACAATCTTCGACTTCGACACCGTTTCCTTCTCTACCGCAGAGATCGGTTTCCCCGCTGAGTCTGGCGCTTACCCGTCGTTCCTTCGCGGATTCAAGGTCACCGGTAGCGGTTCTGATATGGTCATCAACCTCTACGTCGGCATGGATAAGAACATGTCTACCCCTATCCGCATCTCCATGGATAAGGTCGCGTGGCTGCTGGCTTCCTTCCTCCGCGCCTGCGGTATCTCCGTTAGCGGTCAGGTTGACGTGGCTAAGGAGCTGGAGAACATCCAGAACACTCCTATCTTCTTCCGTGTCCAGTACACTGCTGGTACTCGTGACGAGAATGATAGCTGGGTTAACTGGCCGCGCTACAAGTTCTACCGCGCTACTGAGTCTGATATCAGCATCGTTGACCAGCTTAAGCTCTCCGAGAACGGTGATGCGCACCTTACCGACGAAGAAGCTCCCTTCTAAGTTTCCATAGTGGAAACTACCCCCGACAGCGCGTAAGTTTTGGAGCTGAAATTTACATAGTTGTCGGGGGCTTTTTAGGGACTATAGCTCAGTTGGTAGAGCAGTGGCCTTTTAAGCCAACGGTCCAGGGTTCGAGTCCCTGTGGTCCCATTAAATAAGAGAATACAAAATGCAAGATAAACTAATAGAACTAATCCAGACTAAAGATGCGGACACTATAACCCAAGTAGGGGAAATGATTCTGGCTATAGGTGAGCCGTGGAAACCAGATTTCCTCAAGCATCATCGGCTAACTAACCTGACAGGCAAAACTCTCTCTTACGAAAGCATCATACTGATTAAAGATGCTGACACTTACATACTACTTATCCCCTGGAACCTGATAAAGTATACAACTTTTAGTGAGTTACAGCAGTATGCCGGGTTTTACTACTGGATAAACAACAGTCCCTTTTTCGGAACTAAAGCCTACAACACACATACCCCAAGACTCGGAGGCCCAAGAACACTACTAAACTTACTAACTCACATCAACAGAACATTTAACTTCACAAAAGGATAGACAACATGGGCAAAGAGAAAACTTTAACCGTATCAAAAATCAGAGTTATTGAGTGGATGCTCGAACTCTCGAAGCCGAAGTACCTAAGAACAATGCACAACAGTTGCCTTAGAGCAGTAGAAGAAGGCGTGCTTACGAATGCAGGAGATGAGTACGAGCTTACCTATGAGTGGCTTTACCGGTACGTGTTCAGTAGATCAAAGTTCGCTAAGGTTCCCGCAACACTTAGAGAGTTCGGAGGAGTGCTGGATAGGCCGACTAACCCTAAAGCTGGTAAGGGCTGGAAGTTCCCCAACATTTACCAAGCTGAAACTGCCGTAGCTTACCTCGGCTCCTGGGGTATCAAGGCTAACCGATTCGGTACTCTAATCGTATCGCTGGACTATTAACTAACAGTCACAGTTTACAGAGTGTTAGGGCATGAGAAGATAGAAAAACGGGACACTCTGTAAACTGTGGCGTTTTGCGCCCTTAGCTCAGTTGGATAGAGCATCGGCCTTCTAAGCCGAGGGTCATAGGTTCGAATCCTATAGGGCGTACCATCTTATAGGCTCTTAGCTCAGTTGGTTAGAGCACCCCGCTCATAACGGGTTGGTCCTGGGTTCAAGTCCCAGAGAGCCTACTACCAGCCGGAATGGTGGAATAGGTAGACACAAGAGACTTAAAATCTCTCGGCCTTATGGTCATGCGGGTTCGATTCCCGCTTCCGGTATCCCGACAAAAGGAGTAAATCAGACATGGAAGTGAAAGATCCAAGAACGCCAGAACAGAAAACAGCAATCACCTTAGAGTACCTTAGCAGATTCATCTATTGGATAAATCGTCTAACCACAGAGGAACTGGAGCTTTTAGAGGCGAGCACGCTGAAGCTTCGCCAGTTGGACGATGGCTCAGAAGCCACTAAAGACTTCCTACTGGCCGCCCAAATCTATGTTTGCTTCTCTAAGATGGAGAGCATAGACATTACAGACGATAAGATAGCGGCTCAGTACAGTAGGGATCTGCACAGGTGAAAGAGGGTAAGGCGCGTACACGTAGTAGCGCCCTATACAGGGTTTTGGTGGATATCTACCAAGACCCTGATTTTGTTTCATGTTTAATAATCTTGATAATCTGGAAGATGAAAGAGGACTACGATGAAAGCTGACTGCCGTAGCTGTGGCCTTAGAGCTATGACCAAGCCTATCAAAACGTACATACCTAAAAAGGCTAAGTACGCTTTTGTAGTCTCTTACCCCTCGCAGAAAGACTCTGAAGCTGGCTCTGTTTTCTCTGACTCCACTGCTGGTATCTGCCTCAACACTCTAATCAACAAGTCGCCTTTTACGTATGACGATGTGGTAAGAGTCCCGGTTATCTCCTGCTCCCTTCCCGGTGACAATCTAAACCTGTGGACGTACAAAGAAGGACAGAAGGACTTAAAGAGCTGCTTAGAGAACTGCCAGCCTCGATTTCTTTACGAAGTCTCACAGTACGACTACGTTGTTTGCTTAGGCGCAGAAGCAGCCAGAGCTATCAGAGGTAGGCCCACTAACATATCTGACGTTAGAGGAGCAGGAGAAGTGTTAGACATTGCAGGTAAGCCTACCAAGGTCTTCTATATGAATGACCCACGTAAGTTAGCCCGCAGTGTTAATACTCTCGATGTGCCTGTATGGGATATCAACAAGGCTTATCGGTACTTCAATGACACTTTATCTTGGGCTGGTATGGATATCCAAAACCACTTCAGCTTACAAGATTGGGTAACCGCTGTAGAGTCTTTGCCTATTGGCCCTATTGTCTACGATGTAGAGACAGACGCTATAGACCCGCTTGATTGTACTATGCGCTGTATCGGCTACGGTAACGAGACTACCTGCCACGTCTTAGCCATTCACGATATGAATGGGGACACTGCTCTATCTGACGCTGAGATGGCTGCTTTGCCTGACGCTCTAAAGTACATACTCAAAGACAGAATAGCGGCTAAGGGTATCAAGCTGTACGGACATAACGCCGGACAGTATGATGAGCTTGCCATAGAGAGTAACTACGGGTTCATCCCGGAGCTATACTCAGACTCAATGGTAGAGCACAACATTAGCCACACCGGACAGAGGCATGGATTGGGTACCTGTGTCTCATCTTTAACTGATGACGTAGAGCCGTGGAAAGAAGACCATACCGCTGTTAACGCTCAGAACCTCCTCAAACTAATGACTTACTGCGGCAAGGACTGTATTAAGAATGCTCGGATTGTTCCCATCATTAATCGTCGTATTAATCTTATTAAGTGTTCTTCTATTATCCCTAAAGAAAGATGGGTACAGAAGATAGGTACAGAGATGCAACGCGGTGGTCAGCGTATCGACTTTGATGCTCTGGCTAAGATGACTCAGGAATACTCCGCATCTTTAACGGTTGACGCTGAGAAGCTTCAGCAGCTACAGCCGGTAAATCCTAACTCCCCTGTCCAGTTACGGAAGTTGTTCTATGACGTGTGGGACTTATACCCAGAGGTCTACAGCGACAAGACTGGTTTACCCTCCACATCAGCGGAAGCCGTTAAGGGTTTCCTAAAGAAGAAAGTTCTTAACCCTAATCAGCTTGAGTATGTGAACGTCCTTCGCCGGTACAAGAAGACCAAGAAGATTGTGAGTACGTACCTTAAGCCCATCGGTATTCTTGCGGCAAGAGATGGTAAACTCCATAGCCGGTTCAGCCGCCTGCCCGCTACTGGCCGGTATTCTTCCTCTGACCCCAACGTCCAGAACTGGATGAAGTTCTTACGTAAGCTGGTAACAGCGGACCCTGGACACGTACTTATTGGCGCGGACTCAGACCAGTTAGAGCTTAGAGGTATCGCAGAGGAATCCAACGCTAAGAATCTGCTTGAGGCTATTAACCGGGGACTCTGCCCCCATAACGAGACTATGGACGTGGCGTTCGGTAAAGGTATCTGGCAGTATGACGGAGCGCCCAAGAACCGCACGGATAAGGGCTCTGGTAAGTTCTTTAGTATGCGGCAGCTTATGAAGATTACCCGCTACTCCTGGCAGTACGCTGCTGGCCTAAATACCGTGGGCCGCACTATCTGGGATATCGAAGACAAGGACAAGGATGGTAACTCTATCTTTCCCTTTGCCGGTCTTAGCCGTCGTAGAATCCGAGAGCTAATGAAGGCTCTTGAGAAGGCGGACCCAGAGATACCAGAGTGGTGGGATGAACAGTTAGACCTATTCGCTATCAATGGATACTCTGCTGATACTCTATGGGGTAGACGCCGTTACATGGCTCCATGGGCAGAAGCTAACAAGATAGTGAATCATCCTATACAAGCTGGAGGCGCTGCCATTGTCCACGAAGCTATGATCCATCTTATTCTGGGGCATGAGTTAGATTGGTTTTGTACCACTTCTATTCTCCCCGATAACAAGGGCAGAGGCTTATACGCTGACGGCGGACGCATAGTGCTACAGTGCCACGACCAGTTAATCATTTCCGTACCTGAGAACAAGCAAGACTACTGGCTAAGGAGAATGCTGGTAGCGATGAACAGACGACGACGTAACAACCCAAAACTGGACTATACAGCCGGTGCTGATGCCGGTAAAACGTGGAAGGAGGTAGAGTAATGAAGACTAAGAAAGAAATGCAGAGATGGTTAAGTGATCAAAAAGACGCTTTGGGCTCAGAGATTAGGTTTTACCAGGGCCAACTGGATAACCTGTACTCCAGTACCACAGCGAGAAAGTGTATCGTCTTTCATGCAGGAGAGCGCAACATCTATCAGATACTAAACAATAGGCTGATTGACGATACCAACGAAACCGTCTTTGATTGGGCGTTCTTTGAGCTGACTGACACACTGAAGACCAGCAACGTAAACAGTCCATTTGACAAAAACCTCAGAGGCAGATTCAAGGGACTCGCAACCTTTATCCAGTGGGCAAAGTAATGCTAAGACTACAGTTTAACATGAAAGGCAGAAAAGCCACTATCGAGCTACAGAGAATCGCTGTGCTTATCGGACCTAATGGCTCCGGTAAATCTACTATTAGCGATGCTCTGTGCTTGGCTCTTGTCGGAGAATCCTACGATCTCTACTGGCGGGAGAAGGTAAAGGCGGGACGGCTGCTTAAGTACATGGGCAGAGATGACGTGTGCTACTCCAAGGTTACTGACACTTTCTCCGGTGAGTGGTGGGAGTGGAAGATAGATCAAAAGCGCAAGTCCCCCAGAAATTATGTGGAGCGTATCCGTCCTTGGCGTAAAGCTCTGGCTGGTAATCCTGGCACGCTCTACAGCTACTTGGGTGAGATACTGGAATGCGATAGCCTCATGGAGTATATAGCGGTAAAGGAGCAGCTTTATCTGTCCACTAAAGCTAACAAGGAAACAGCCGCATACGTTAAATCCTGCAAGCGGTTCGTTGAAAGCCTCACCTCTAAGGGGGATAGCACTTCACGGCTAAACCAGATTGAGACTACGTACGCTCTAAGCTCTAAGCAGATAGACCAGTTCAAAGATCTGCTGGCTGAGAAGCTGGATAAGCTCAGAGGTGAAGTTAACGACAGTATGCCTATGCTTCTGAGTGCGGCTAATAACTTCATGCCTAACCGACAGATAATCCGGTGGAACGAAGAAGATGGTATATTCTTCTTGCAGAAGAACGGAATAGACTGCTACGCACTGAGTAAGTCAGAGGAGACAAGAGTTATCGGCTCTCTGGCTTTAGGCTGTCAAGATACCATGGATAGTATTCTGGTTCTGGAGGATAGAGGCTGGGACGGTAAGAACCTCAGAGAGACACTGAAGCTGTGGTCTGAGAGTTGCGCTGCCAGAATCGTCATTCAGAGTACGGTAAAGCCAGCAGCAAGACCTTATAAGAACGTTACATACGTTCGTACTGACGACTTGTTTGAGTCGGAAGAATAGTAGAAATAAAAAACCCCCGCTAAATAGCAGGGGTTAGTGTACTCAAGAGGAAGCTTCTAATCGTCGGAAGCTTCCTTTATTTTTGCGTACAGATTGGCTAAGGAAACAATAGCATCCTGTAGCTCAGGAAGAATCTCTTTAAGTTCCTCCTTAGTAATCTTTCTGCCCTCATCAGAGCTGAAGCGAAGACTACCTCTAACTGCCTGGAAGCACTCTCTAAACTCAGAGAAGGCTTCACGAGCTAAAGGAAGAATCTCTGCTAACTCTGCATCATCAACAGACATTACTCACTCCTAAACAGTGATAGCGTGATCAGCCCTGGCAACCAACAGGTAAACATACATGTCGCCAGCAGTAGTAACAGAGGCGTTTAAGTTACCCGCAGAGGAAGTAAACCGCGCAACGATGTTAACACTGCCAGAACCGGGAACAACGCTGGCCCCTGCCTGAGCAGCGACACTGGCTCCTGCCTTGAGTCCAGTACCAGAACTTACGTTGTTCGCAGCTTTGACAAACAACTCTGCGCCACCACTGCCAAATCCGATATCGACTCCGACATCGCCGGTTCCGTTATCGAAAACTGTAACAACCTCAATGTAGGCACTGAGGACAAGGCTACCAGCAGGCACGGCCATAACGGTAATGTCTTTAGTGGTAAGTCCTACCTCAATATCAGCCGTCTGGATACGCTTCTTAAAGAGCAGCGGACCACCACCTGCCCCGGCAGCAGCTTGCATGAATCGCTTAGGATCAAGCAGAACAGCGCCAGTAGTAGCGTGAGAAGTGGTAACCATACCGACGACCACTGGAACAGTACCCGGCGAGAGCGACCAACCACCGGCAGTGTCAGAAAGAAAAACGTAATCGCCGGGGTTAGAGCCAGCAGTGTTAACGTCCTGAAGCATCTTCCACTCAACAAAGCCACGAGCAGTCTCGTTAAGACCGACAGCGTAGTCTGCGATTAGAAGGCTGGAACGGTTAAGTAAACGTCCACCGTTAGCGTCGGCAGGCTGCACCTCTTTGAGTGCCTTAGTGCTACCAGTAACCGCGACAATCTGGTCAGCGGTAACAGCAGCAGTAGCCTTGCACATGTGTGCGGTAGCGTAGGCCCGATCTCTGGCGGGCTGGATCATTCTCTGACGAATCGGCTTACTCATGGGAAGCTCCTTTTTATAAACATGAGTGGGGTTGTGGAGTCGCCCTTATAGGACGGAGTTATTTCTTAGTTCTTTTTTTGCGCATTGTGGGTGCGCGTCTTCCTGATTTCTTAGCTGCTAATGCTTTTCTTTTCTGGCTTGCGGACAATTGTTTTGCGGTTTTGGGGGTTTTACTGGACACCTTTTTAGTGGGTCGGCAGTACTGTTTACCTTTACTTTTAGCTCCGCAAGCCTTACCAGTCTTTACGTCTTTCCATTTCTCTTTCTGCCACCGCTTAAGCGACTTGCCTTTGGTGGTTTTTTTAACAGTGCCTTTTTTCTTCCTACATTTAGCTATAGCTTGAGAAGCCCGAGCAGACGGAAACTTCTTGTATGACGCTTTAGCTTTCTTATAGCAGGAATCTTTAGGCATTACTTCTTCTTCTTTTTAGCTGGCTTCTTCTTAGCCATCTTGCTCTTAGCCCGCTTGTAGGCTTCCATCTTAGCCTTGTCCATGGACATATTCATCATGTTTTTCTTGCCAGACTTGGTTCCGTATCCAGGCATTACTTCTTTCCTCTCATAGACTTAGCCCCTTTACACTTCCACTTCTTACGGCTTAAGTTATTGGGGGAATTAGGGTTATTCGCTGCCTTCTTAGACACGCGCTTTTTAATCCCGAGACTACGAGCGCAGTAGCTATCGCCTTTCTTGGTCCCAGGACGAATACGGTCTTTGCCATCTTTGGCTTTTCCCGCTTGCCCGAATGATACCTTTTTGGTTCTTCCAGTCTTCTTACTTTTAACTGTTTTAGAGAAGCGTTTACCCTTAGCCGGAGTACGCTTTTTAGTAGTGGTCTTTTTCTTGACAGGCACTACAACCCCCCTAAATCGTCTTCAGTAATCAGAGTGTACGTGAACTTAACCCAGGTAGGGTGATGCTCTAACTGCTTGTTAGCCAAGTGCATCATTCGGTTAAAGTCGTCAATGTTAGCTATAACCTGACAGCCGGCACTCCACTTGTTTACCTGGGTACTGGTGCCGGTGTAGCTGGCGTGGTGAATGTTGATACCGAACATTCCCTCGTAGATTTTTCCACCTGTTTCGATTTTACTATCTTTGTCTCCGTCACGCCAGACTTTTACTGGTCCGTTTCGTTGACAGAGAGCCAGATACTTACCGCTATGGTAGTCCTTCTTGTAGACTCCCCGGTATTGGCCTGGGACTAAAACAGCGGTACCGTCAAGCTTACTTGGGTTTTGTAACCAGTAAAGCCCCGGATCTGTGGTAGCGGACCAAATCTCACATTGCCAGTTCATGTCTTCATCACGGTATACGCAACCAACGTAGTCGTTAAACTCGTTTACTGTGATGCTATTCGTTCTAATCCCGAAAAGGTTGAGATCATACGCCACCTCTTTCTCAAAAGTAGCGTAGCCTAAGCCGCGCAGCGTAGACAGGATTTTTTCGGGATCAAGATTCAATGTACTGCCTTCAGTTTGCTCTCTTTATCAGAGTCAATCTTGACTTCGATCCTCTGTAAGCACTCGACCATAACCCTGTGGTCCTCTCTGTTACCGGACACCAACTCATCCAGTGAGTCTAAGTGTCGATTAAGAGCAGCACTCAAAAGAGGGATAAGCTTTTCAGTAGTAAGCTTCCAAAGACCGAGAAGAAGGATAAGCATGACAAATACTGCACTGGCTGGGCCAGCGAGAAATGGCGCTAAAGCTTCAGCGGTACTCATTATTCCTCCGATTTCTTTTTAAGAGCGTCAAGCACTATTCTTGCGATAGCTCTGGAATCAGCGGCAGAGGGAGAATACTGGTTGCTTGCATCGTAGGAAGATAAAGCCGCAGCCACTTCGCTATCTGGAACCAGTACAGGAATCACAATCCCAGACGCCTCAAAAGAGGTTCCACTTGTATCCTCTCCCGCTATCTGAATCTGACGAACAGAAAGCCAATCTACTATCATGGTAAGTTCGCTCTAAGTAAAAGGTACTCAACGCCGATTTTAACTTGGTCGCCATCATCCCACGCTGTTCCGTCTATTCTCAGACCTAAACCAACCATTATAACCATCGGCTGTCCGCCCGATGTTACTTGGTTGTTACTGGTCCTGCTAATACCGGAGTTGTTACTGGCGTCAAATCCGTTTGTTTCTTCGACAAGAGCAGCAACACCGCCACCGATGCGATTTCCACCGTGGAGGAAGTTTATCATTCCAAAGTCAGGGCCACCAGTAGATAACGAAGTAGCGCCAGAATAGGTGTACACACCGTACACAGCGTTTGCGCTGTTAGTAACGATCTGTCCGAACGCTCCGCCAAGGCTAAGGTTTGCTGCCGTTTCCGCTGCGCCACTACGCGCTAATCCTGCGACAATATCGCATGACATGTCACGGGTACCGTCAAAGTCCAGCCGGTAAATACCCGAAGTGAAGAAGCCTCTGTTTATGTTGTTACCATCAACAGTGGCATTCTTATACCAGCGAGGTGCCTCTCGGGTTCCACCGTTTTTCCAGTTAAGGGCTGCGTTAGAGCCGGAAGACAGAGCGTTAACTGTGATAACGTTACGGTTGTTAGTTGAGTCCCAGCTAACACTCTTAACCAGACTGTCTGGATCGTGTAACGTCCAAGACCCATCAGACAAGTTAGCCTTAATCAAGTCGATGTTATACAGACTGGAAGCCGCAGCGCCGATTTTAACGGTGTGGGTGGCTGTAGCCAGAATGTTATTGTCACTGTCCCGAGCGTTAAGAGAAAGCGTAAAGCCGTCACCGTTAGCGTGGCCGGAAAAGCTATACGCTCCAAGCCCGCTACCGCTAACAGAAGTAGAACCCACAGCGTTTTTAATTACCGCTTGGTAGTTGTTGATTAAGCCACCGGGATCGTCAAATGCGCTAAACGTTTTAGCGGAGGGAGATCCACCAGCGGAAACAGCCTGAGAAGTGGCAGAAGGGGGGATGACTTTATTGAATCCCCGCCGTTTAAGCACTCCAGCATTCAGGTATTTGACTCTGATATTAGGCGCCACTTTCGTTACTCGACTTGATAGAGCCTAAGCACTTAGTAAAGACCAAGACAACAACTGCTACGTTATCAGTACTTGCGCCATTCCAATGCGGCTTGTAGTAAAGCTTACCGTTACCCTCTGCGTCAGGGTTAACCTGAAAAGGGATACCGGGATCAAACTGATCGCGAGTAATAGCAGCAACAGCAATGGTACCACTGTAGTTTAACCGTGCCCGCTCACTAAGAGAGCCAGAGGTTTCTCCAGAGGTTTCACTTAAGCTGGGCTGGTATGTGCCAGCCGTGCCAGTAGTGCGCTGAAAACCATGGTAGTCCAGATTCCAAACGCCCTTACCCAGAGGGACTTCGATCTCATGGGCTGCTCGACTGGCCGTTAAGGTAAACTCAAAGAACCGTCTAATAGAACCGGCGGACATAGGTACTCCTTAGAGGAAAACTAACATAGAACCTTGAGTATGTCAAGACTATTTTAATCCCTCTACTTTTTTCTTTTTCTGGTTTAGATAGAAGTGGAAGTCTTCCACCATCTTATCTCTTTCTTCATCGGGGTTATACGTGTACGTCTTCACTACCCCAAAGATATTCATCAGAGCGTGACGAGTGTAGTCTACTACTTGTCGCTTGTTGTAGGGGTTTTTAAACTTCAAGTCGTCTAACAACTTGGGAATCTGGCTACCCACAACAGGGAGCATTCTAAGAGCTAAGATACCCTTCTTAGAAGCCATCCATCTACCCTTCTCCTCATCGTAGAAGGGGTTATCCCATGCGGCACCTAATACCGGAGTCTTGCTCATGTACATTAAGACTTGAGCTTCAGAAGGCTTAATCGGAATGTGGACACTGTTAGACGGTATATCCTTACGGAACCAGTCATCTATCATCCTGTCTGCCATGCCTCTACCAGTCGGATACAGGTTGGAGACAATAGGATCTAACGACTTAGCCATCCAATCATCTGCTACTGAGTCTTCTCCAGCAGCAATAAGCGTCATAGCTATACCGAACTTGAGAGGAGTAAGCAGCATCTCGAAAGAATCCAGTGGGCCTAATGCCGGTAGAATACCGAACATGTACTCATCCTTAAGGATATCTTTGTCTACCTCACTCATGCCATTTAGCCAGCTATCTTTAGGCCGACCTAACTCTAATCTTTCTTCTTGAGTAAGTCTACGAGGAGCGGTTATTGCTCTTGCACCTCTCGGCCACCCAGGGACAAAGGCTTCAGCATAAGCATCCTGCTCCGTCTTAGGCTCACTTTGAGGACCGCTAAGAGTCTCAGCCAGGAGGTTTTCGTAAAAGTAAGAAAGCTGCTTTAACCTCGCCTGGCCGGTCTGGCCTTTAAGCCCCATATCCACCACTTCTTTCATGGAGCCAGCGGTTATAGGTTTCAGCGTTTCTTTCGCTACCTGCTGTAGTGCCAGGTTCCAGTAACGGTAGAAGGGGAATATCTGAGCCATATAAAGCAGAGCGTTTCTGTTAACTCCGTGTGACCAGTCATAAAGTGCATCGTCCACTCCTCTGGCTGCTTTCTCTGGGCTTAGTCCGTCTTGCATTTTCTGGAACCAGAGCACGGTCCTCATTCTCTGCTGAGTAACCATTGCAAAGTCATCAGTCCAACTCTGCATAATCTTAGCTTTATCTAACCCAGCCCGCGCAAGCTTCTTGTACCACTTGGTTTCTTCCTGCCTAATGCGTAAGTCTCGGATAACCTCTGCTAAGTTTTGATGGATAAAAGTATCCATAACTCCAGCTTCGGTAGCTATTCTGCGCAAGTCACCAACAACGTACTTGTTGCCTGCAATCTCCATGATTGCATCGTCAGCGGTGTTGATATCCCAGAACCGAGTAACATGTGGATCGAACACAAAGTCAGTAGCGCTACGAGCCATGCGGCCACCCTTCTCTCCCATAGTGCGTGAGAGGCGGTCTACTAACTTTCTTCCGTATGGCATGTACCCTAAAGCGCCAGGAATCGCTGCCTTTGCTGCGCTCTTTACTCCGTGCGAGAACCATATCTGGGCTAAGTCAGACATCGCGGCGAAAGTAAAATACTGAGGCTTAGGAATAAACAGACCAGTGGTCATGCCTGTTTTTGTTAGCCTCAATATAGCCAGTCCATTTTGGGCAGCTTTAGCGGCTAACTCATTGCCAGTAGAAGTGTATACAGCCTCTAACTGCTTGACCTGCTTTGACAGAGCGGAGTCTATCTCTTGGACAGCAGCGGAAGGAATGTACGACCCCTTAGCTATGTTGAGCATATCGCGGGATCTTTTCTTAGCGTTGAAGAATGGACCGGCTTCAACTGTACGACCAGCCATAGTCAGACCGTAGTTAAGCATGTTATCCACGGCTGTGTTAAAGTTCGCTACGCCCTTCTTCTTTTTGCCTTCGCTAATGTCGCCTAAGCCCTGCATAAAGATATTGATATCTTCTGCTTCTTTAGTGCTAAGAACAGCGCCCAACTCTCTGCGGATAGCGTGAGTCATTCCGTGCAAACCAGCAGCGTGAATAACAGCTTTAGCTCCTAAGCCAATAGCGCGTGATCTACGAGTGTCTAAGTTTTCTTCCCCCAGAACACCGACTGTTACGCCCATTAACTTGTTCTGGAACTCCTCAAACGTGGTTATGTCTTTGTTCTTTAGAAGTCTGGCAGCTCTAACAGCCAACTCTCCGGCTTTAGTATCCGATGCCTGCTTCATCCACATTCGAGATAAGCCGATGAGTGCAGCCGGTAAGACTCCCTCTTTGACTAACTCCTCAAAAGGCTTGGGTGCTCCCTTCTTTTTCTTGGTGCTTAAAACTTGCAGCACACGAGAATCAGACAAGATAGCCCGTCTTGCAGCTTCAAAGACTGTAAGACCCTGGACGTTGTTCATTGTAGTGAACCCGTCCTTTAGTGTATGCGGATCAGTGTTGTCTACGTATTTGTAGAGTCCGTCTACCGCACCACCGTTCTCTGCGAAAATCTTTTCGGTTAGCTGGATCGCTTCTTCAGTCGTTTTGTTAATAACGTTCTCTGTGCCTTTATAAACACGAGACAGTCTCAGGTTAGTCTCACCGAACCGTGAGCGAATGTTAGCCTGCCCTGGATCCGTCATCTTAGTAACGAAAGTGCGATACCATCTTTTCAGCCAAGCTTTGTCACCGGTAGACACTTTCCACTCTGTCTGTAGAGTGTGCAACGCAAGCCTGTAGTCAAAGTCTCCCTTGTTTGCTTTAGTCTGAGACTGGTACATGATAGCCAACGCCTGACGTAAACTGTCAGTACCACCTCTGGTTAAGTTCTCAAACTTACCCTCTGGCTGGGGCTCAGGAGTAGGCGCATCGTCAGCTTTTTGTGTCGGCTTAGAGGCTACTACATTATCTGAAGCCGCATTCCAAGTGCCCACATTGTCTTGGGACTTGACTTGCGATGGCTTAAAGGCCACTATTTCTTTTACTTTTCCATCTTTCCCGTATTGAATTATGCCGTCGTAACCTTTAGCGATAGCTCTGGTTTGTATCTGCCGACCGACATACCCGTAGTTTTCTTCGGCTTTTTCTACTATTTTTCTTGCTTTTGTTTCGGGCACACCTAACTGGACTAAAGCGTCCACAGTTGGAGTTAAGCGCTCTCTAATCTCTAAAGGCTTTTTAATGCTCACATAGCCAGTAAACACAGATCCAGTTGTGTCGTTTTTTATAGCGTAATCAGCAGCGTAATCTCGGGCAAACTTTAAATCTGGAGTTAAGTATATGCCGGAACCTAAAGCGCCTCTTGGGCTAACTTTAAAAGCTCTACTGCCTTTTTCTACGTTAGCTCCTCCATGAAAAACGGTCAAAGGAGCACCGGAAGAATCCACTATTTTTGATCCTTTAAACCATTGTTTGAATTCTGGTGTTTGGGTATTACTTTTTCTAAGCTCTGCCAGTTTTTCAGTTAGTCTCATGCCCAGATCAAAGTCCATGACTTTGAAGGCGTTACTTATTTGTTCTTTTAAGCTTTGAGGAGTGTCAGCTTTTTGTATTGGCTTGGAAGCTACTACGTCGTCTACCTTAATCATTCCCTCTGCTACAGGATTGAATCTTTCAGGAAACTTAGTAGAGTCACTGTACTTAGCGCCTCTGAGGTCGGACTTGGTGAGGATTGCACTCCACAGGTCAGTCTCGCTGAGGTTGGCACCGCGAAGGTTGGCACCGTGGAGGTCGGCATTCTCAAGGTTGGCATTGCTGAGGTTGGCTTTCTTGAGGTTGGCCTTTCTGAAGTAGGCACCGCTGAGGTTGGCACCATTGAGGGTGGCACCGCTGAGGTCGGCACTGGTGAGGTAGGCCCAGTAGAGGTCGGCACCGCTCAGGTCGGCATCGCGGAGATTAGCTCGGCGGAGATTGGCTTCGCTGAGACGTGCCCAGCGGAGGTCGGCACCACTCAGGTTCACCCCTCGCAGGTTAATATCGCTGAGGTCTATATTTCTTAAGCTGGCATTGTTGAGGTCTAATTTTACACCTAATGTTTCGGCTAACTCTAACGCCTGTTTTATATTATCTGGATCTTGTGTCTCTACTAACTCTTTGAGTCTACTCTGAATATCAGCAGGCTTCATAGAAGCAGTAATGTCTACGTCTTCCGGCCTAACCGGCGTGTCTTTACGTCCAACATCGAGAATGTCTTCAGTGATTCTGGTAAGCTCAGTAAGAGCGTCTTTATTGGTGGGCTTAATGCCTAAGAGGCTAAGAACAGTCTCCACAAAAGCAGAAAAAGCAGACTTGTTTTCGGCTACTTCAACTGTCTTTAACCAGTCCATGAATTTTCGATCGTTATACGCCCAAGAGATAAGCTCTATAGGAGTTTGCTTTGCGTTATATCGTTTTTTACCTGTACGGTCATACGGACCTAAGCTTCTAATCCCACTCTTGTTGAACGCCTTACGGACTTTCTTCTCTAAAGAGTAGAGCTCAACAATAGACTCTACCTGTGGCCCTATCTTTTTTCTTTCCTGATCACTTAAGCTGTTCAGGTATTTTTTGATCTTAGATCGGCTTAATGTCCCGTCCGCATTCCTTAAGCCAAGAGAAGTTACTCTTGCGTTGACTCCGTATATTTGTCCAAGCGTGGCCATGTGCAATAACTCATGGCATATGGTGTCTCCGAGATCTTTAAAAGACGGATGCCCGAGATTTAGGGCTATTTTTCTCCGCCTAAAACTTGCTTGACCCGAAGTGCTCTCTTTGAAAGACCAACCGCCAGCGCTAAGAGCTCCAGGATTTAAGCCGAAATCTATAGTTACGCCTTTAAAATACCCACGCTTTAAGCACTCATCCATGAGGTATTTTCTACCTGGGGAGAGAGCAGTGTTGCCTTCAAAAACTTTAACAAGAGATTCTGCGTCGATGCCCTGGACAATGCCTCCCGTTTCTAACGTTTCCCTTGATATGTTTAGCTTCTCTAAGAGTTCTAAGGTGGCCGCTATTGGATCATCAAAAAAGCCAATACCAGACTTGCCACTTCCGGGAACAATATCAGGGTCCGGTGTTGTTGGCGCTGTTGGTGTTGGTGCTGGCTTAGGAGCAGGCTTAGGCTGAGGTACTGGCTTAGGCGCTTCCGGCTTAGGAGGCGGGGCAGGTGTAGGCGCTGGCGCTGGAGTAGGCTTAGGCGCAGGTGCAGGCGCAGGAGTGGGGGCCTCTGGGGCCTCTGGGGCTTCCGGCGCAACCGGTGGGGCCTCTGGGGCCGGTGGAGTAGTCGGGCCACCTTCTTCTGCTTTAGGCTTCTTAAGTCCGAATGCTTCACGAATAAGATCGCGGTGCTCTTTCGGAAAAGTCTTTAGCACTTTTTCAGTTAGAGTCTCATCAATGAGATCTCTACCGAAAGTAGCCTCTGCATTTTTAGTAAACACAGAGTAGGGGACTTTATCCCCTAAACCAAAGAGGAATGGAGACACCTCTAAGGCGTCCATCTCTGGAATACCCACTCTGGTAGTGAGGTACTTAAAGGCAGTGTTGCGGTCAGTTATCTTTTTCGCGCCCGACCTAACGGTAGAAGACAAGTCCTTTAAGATAGACTGCCAAGTATTGGCCCGGTTTACCTCATCTAAGGCTTTTGCGTTCTTCTTTCTTGCCTCTAAAAGCTTAGTGTAAGCTCTCAGGTCTTTTTTAACGCTCACTAAAGCTGGGTTCTTTTTCTGCCCTTTGAGGCTCAGAGTAGTTATCAAAGACGTTTCCGCCTCTAACTTTCTTTTTTCTGCTCTGAGTTTTTCGTACTTCTTAGTGCCTTTTTGGGTTGTACCTAACTCCTTTTTGATCTCTTTTAATCTTTTAGACACGTTGCCAGCGTCAAACAACTCACTAATCTTAGCAGTAGCGTCAACACCAGTAGCCTTGTAGTAGGCGTACATAGAGTTAGTAAAAGCTTGGTACGTTTTCTGCACACTAACGTTAGCTTTCTGCGCAGCGTTAGCAGCATCAGTAGCGGCCTTCTGCATGTGGGCTTTAGCGTCCGGGACATACCCATCTTCTAAGAGCTTAAACATCTGCTGACTTAAAGAACCTACACTGTCCGCAGACAAGTCTCTGTTTAGTCTTTTATACTCTTGCCAAGCCATCTTAAAGTTTGGATCTTTCCTGGCTTTTTTATTGATCTCCTGTATTAGGGCATTTTCAGTTTTCGTAAATATAGCTATTTCTTCGTCAATCTTTGCGTTAGCTTTTTTTAAAGCTTTCTTTTCTTCTCTAAGCTGTTTAATAGCAGCGTTTATTGTGTCTTTAGACTCGGGAGAAGATGCAAGCTGCCTTCTTAAAGCTCTTATTTCTGAATCTTTTTTCTTTATATCTTGGCTGTTCTTGATCTTTGCCTTTTCAAACCCCATTCGCTTTGGGTTTACTGAGCCACCAAAATTGATAAGCGCTGTAAACTCTGGGTTAGTCTGGGCGAGAGTTTCTAACTGTGACTTCTTCTGCGTGAACTCTGCGTAGACTCGGTTGTACTCGTCATCCATGTTAGTGGCTTTAACCAGAGCTTCATCGGCCAGTTTCTTAGCGGCTTCAGCTTTGGACTGTAGCCCAACAGAAGAAGTTAGAGCCTCATCAATAAAGCGTATATCCGCAACAAAGTCATTAACGTCATTTTCGTACACTGTGATACGATCTTTTATTTTAGGGTCAGAGAAAAGTCTCTGGTCGGCGTCTTTGATTTCGTCTAACTGCTTACTTTCAGTGAGAGTCAGCTTATCCAGATTTGCGATCTGCTTTTCTACAGCCTCAATCTTATCCTCAGACACCTGAATCTCTGAGAAAAGCTTCCTCTCCGCTAATAAGTGCGCAGCTTTGTTTTCCTGCTCAATAAAATTGAAGGCAGTAGCCACGTTACTTTTCTCGGACGCTGCCTCAAGAATGTCAGCTATCTGATAAGCCTTCTTGATTCTTTGGATCTTGGCTGCTTTAGCCGCACCGTACCCTAAGCCCCCTGTTGCCACACTAAAAGCGTCAGGCTCAACAAGGTAAGGGAGAAAAGAAGCAAAACGAGTAATGAAAGACTTACTCACAGTCTGTCTAATCTCATCGGCGGACTCTGGAGAAGCCCCAAACATTAGAGATAAACTCTCTGAACCGAAGCCTACCCACTCGGACATTTCATCCATGAAGATAGTCTGGTCAAAGATATTTCTAATGATATCTTTCTCAGACTTCTCAAAGAGCTGAGTACCCACTACGCCAGCTGTGTTGAGTATTCCCTCGTTAGAGGCAGCAGCTAACACAGCGTCAGGATAGTTACCCGTACCTAAACCCTGCTCCATGTGCTCTCTAATAAAGCGCATACCAGCAGAGCCTAAATCTAAGGGACTAAGCCTAACAAACTCCTCAAGCTTACCTTCCTTAGACAGCTCCTCCGTAGTAGGGGACCACGGATCAATAGCCTGTCTCTGAGGACTTAGGTAAGCCAATATTGGACTTAAAGGGTAGGGAATCTTAGAGTATTTCTCTACTCTTTTAGGGTCAACCTCGGGAGCGAACATGATATTTCTACCGGCTCTTACTGCCCGCGCAATATCCTTTATCGCTAACTCCGTAGATTCAGCTTTATACTTTTCTCTATCGGCGTCAGAGTTAACTTCGCCTTTTCTAACGAAGTCATTGTAGTACGCCTGCTCTAACTCAGTCCTAACCTGACGACCGTTGATAGCTAAACCTTTCTCGGTAGAGACAAAGGCGTTAATCTGGTAGTCCTTTTGTGGGCCTAACTGAACGTCGGACACTTTTTGGCGCTCTGTGCCCTGTAAGAATGCGCTAACCGGAGAGTCCTGGGGTATTAGTTGAGCGATAAGAGCATCTGGACCTTTAAACGCTGGTCTACCCGTAATCCGCTCAAAGTAACTCGGACCTTTAGCTATGAAATCTTCCGGCGATATTTCCAGCTCACGAGCAAGATCAACAAGGACTTGTCTCTCAGGAGGAATAGTGTTGTACCGCGCCTCTAAAGTATCTCTAAACTTCTTAGAGGAGTTCATGTGGTACGCAATGTAGGCTATTTCTTCTCCAACAGAAACGTCCATACCCTGATTGACAGCGGAACGGATAGCCTCTCTGGACTCTTTAGATAGCCCTTCCTGCATAGACGGAGGTAGTCTTAAGGTGCGCTGCTCTGTCTCAGTATCCGGCACGTTTATTCTTGCTACGGCATCACCGACTGGCCCGGTAGAGGGCGCATTATCGGCGGCTTCGATCATAGCAGGGGTAACGTACTTAGGCTCTTGCTTTGCTTCTACAGCATCGTAAGGAGTTTCTTCCTCCTCTTTATCTGGCTCAGGAAGTTTAGCTATCCTGTCTTCTGCTAACTCTATTCCCAGAGCTTTTCTGGACGCAGCTAAAGAAGCTGCTATCTTTTTTTGGTTATCGAGTACGTCTGAAAGGCTCATGACTGCTGCGCCTCCAAAATGTCTAACATCATCTGGTTAGCTGTTTCTCTTTGTTTAGCAAGATTTTGTTTTCGTTTTTCTGCTGTAGCTTCAAGACCTTCAAAACCATACTTGGAACCAGAATCAGGAGCAGAGGGTGTGTATCTTTGAGGTGCGCCCATGTTCTGCACAGCGCCTAAAGCGCCTTCTTTTAGGGCTTTTTCTTGCGCTGCTTTAGCTTCTTTCTGTGCGTCAGACTCAACTAAAACTTCGCCCTTGCGCCGCTTTAACCGTGCCTGCTGTCGGGCAGCGTAAGCCTCACCCGGCGTCATACTCTGGATAACTTTCCCGCCTTCTCCTGTTTTTTCCTCGAACTTACCTTTACCTATCTGCCGTCCTGCTCTGAGAACCCTATCCTGTGCTCGTCTTTGCCCGGCAACTCTACGGTAATCTTTAGGGCTTTCGCCTGTAGCTGCCTCACTGTCATCTTTTCTTCCAAAGATGCGAGGAAGTTTTGCGGCTTCTGCTGCTACTTCTTGGTACTGTTCATCCCCAAGAACAACGTTAACCATCACATCTCTAAACGTTCTTTGCCCCTGACCAGTAGTCTGTAAGGCTAATATGTTAGCGGTAATTTGGTTTTCTGCTGGGACAAAGTAATCATTAACTAACTGCTCTGCATCGTTAGAGTTTAATATTCCAGGGTCAAAATCACTGTTCAGCTCAATACCAGTTCCATCTTCGTTAAGCTTGAAAAGACCAAGCTCAATTGCAACGCCAACAGCCTGCTCTATAGAACCAGTAGCACTAACGCCTCCGGGCTTAATCCCTTCTGCATCTAAAAGCTGTAACTGATCATCAAGTAAAGTTAAATCCACACTATCTTCTGCTAATCTTGGATTTATACTGGCTGCTGCCTCTTTCAGTGCTGGTGTCACAGTACCAAAAAACCCATCACCGGCATCTTCAATCATAGCCATAAGTCCCCGCCGCTCCTCTCCTTCTTCCGGCTCAGGGCTTCTAAGGACTATCTCCCTATCAATGTTATACAGAAATCTCTGCATTTCTTCGCCAGGACTTATTACTAACGAGTCTGTTTGCCCTTTTATAATATTCAATATTGTATCGTCATCTATATCCCCAAACATGCCGTCTTGTTGCTCTAATTGATTAATGACTTCATTATAAGCCTGAGCTTGAGCGGTACTAAAACCGTCTTTACTGTACGTTTGCCTTTTATTTCCTCGTTCCTCTAATAGCTTAGTGGTTTCCTCTAATTTTGAGATCGACAACGAATTAGTTAATTCACCACTTTTTCTGGCGTTAGTTGCTGCCTGAGTTATTATTGTCCTTAACACTTCCATGTTTTGCTTTGTTAAGTCTGCTTTTTTTTCTGCCGCAGACAAATTTTGATCATTAATGGTCGCTAAAGTTTCAGCTTTTTGTTTAGCAATGTTCTGCTTTAGTTTTGTGTTTTCTATAGTATAATTGGCTATTTGATCCGCAGTTAACCCCTGGGCACCTCGAATATCAATAGCTGGAAGTGGAGAACCAAGAGCAAAAGAAGCAAACGCTCTACCCGTATTACGAGCAAGGACTTCTCTTTCAATTCCCCTACCGCTTTCTGCGAGGATTAAAATATCCAGCATCCCTTTGTTTTTGGGAAGCAGAAGGAGGTCTACTAATTCTTCGTTTGTAGCCATGGTTACGCCTACTGTGGTGCGGGATTAAGCTGGAGTCGGGATAAAATCAGCCAGAGCTTCTAAGTTATCTCCGACTTCACTTACAGCGAACATAGTGTTTTCTCTGCGCCTATCCTGCTGACCTTCAAGACGAGCAAGGATCTCTTGTCTCTTGGCTTCAGCTAAAGACTGAGATAACTTAGCTGCTTCAGATGCAGCCATAGCAGAAGCCTGAGCTTGAGAGCCCGCTATCTGCTTTTGCATTTCCATCTGCTGACCGGAAGCAACACCTGGGACTCCGCCCATTGCTTGTCTTGCGGAGATAGCGTTCTGAGCGTTAATCATCGCTCTTTGCTGCTCACCGGCACGGTCTATGATCTGGTCTTGCTGAGATTCGGTAAGACCTAACTCACCTCTCTCCATTGCCTGCAAGTCGTTAATTAATACCTGCTTACTGACTTGGGGCGCTCTTAGGTTAAGCTTTGAAACGTTAGTACCGTATACGTTTTCACGCCCACCATAAGCGTTAGAGATACTACTTGCAGTGCTTAGAGCATCATTGATGGACATTTACCGCTCCTATGGGAGCGCAATTACAGCGGTCCCTCTGTGTCTGAATCTTATCATGTTTGCCTGAGAATAGACACCCAAACTTAGGGTATGCCAGCCTTTAGTCAGGTTTGTACGCAGACGATGTGTATGGTATTGTCTTGTGTGGAACCATGGCTCATGCTCATTTGAGCCATTATAAGAGTTCGGCATACTGTTAAGAGTGAAGCTCTGCTTATTGCCGTCAAGAAGTATGGGCAATTCAATAACAGTAGCATTAGCGGTAGAGTCACACAAAACATTGCACCACGCTATGAGCACAACTTTCATGTTGGCTTTGCGCAGGTAAAATCTTAGCCCTGTTCCCATAACCGGTATCTGAGCGCCAGTGCGGGCAGCGGTATCAGCAAATAAAAC
>TARA_R100001463_G_scaffold85139_4_pt1 | contig 32188 bp, 17 predicted proteins | sample TARA_R100001463 | Tara Oceans TARA_R100001463 (sample SAMEA2622242) | marine metagenome | biome: marine biome (ENVO:00000447); feature: deep chlorophyll maximum layer (ENVO:xxxxxxxx); material: "saline water (ENVO:00002010), including plankton (ENVO:xxxxxxxx)" | depth 40 m
CTTGACCAATATGGACAACCTGTATTTGATAACCCTAGCGATGATGTACTCGGACCAGATGGTGAACTAATAGATGTAGGTGTTATAGATCACTGGCAAAATGAAGCTGATGGTTTAAAATCTGATCAAGATGCACTAAACGAATTTTATCGTCAGTTTCCTAAAACTGAAGAGCACGCGTTTAGAGATGAAACAAAAAACAGTATATTTAACTTAGTTAGAATATACGATCAAATAGACTACAACGAGGAGATGGTTAGAACACTCGGTCTTACTACTGGAAACTTTCAATGGGTTGCCGGTGTTAAAGATACACAGGTGATGTTTTATCCAGATCCAAAAGGTAGATTTAAAATAAGTTGGATACCTAACCAAAACATACAAAACAAAGTTTACGTAAAAAATGGCGTAAAGTATCCAGGTAACGAACACATGGGAGCCTTTGGCTGTGATAGTTATGATATTAGTGGAACAGTAGATGGTCAAGGTTCTAAAGGAGCTTTGCATGGTTTAACAAAGTTTAGCATGGAGGATGCTCCCGCTAATAGCTTTTTTTTAGAGTACTTAGCTAGACCACAAACTGCCGATATATTTTTTGAAGATGTACTAATGGCATGTGTTTTTTATGGTATGCCCATACTGTGTGAGAACAACAAACCTAGGCTACTATACTATTTTAGAAGAAGAGGCTATAGAGGCTTTAGTATGAACAGACCTGATAAAACTTGGAATAAACTATCTGTTACAGAAAAAGAAATAGGTGGTATACCAAACTCAAGTGAAGACATTAAGCAAGCTCACGCAGCCGCTATCGAGATGTACATACAGAATCACGTAGGTCAAATAACAGAGGGCAATTACGGTAACATGTATTTTAATAGAACGTTGAACGATTGGTCAAAGTTTGATATAACCAAAAGAACAAAGTTTGATGCTACTATTAGTTCTGGTTTAGCTATAATGGCTTGCAATAGACATTTATACACACCAAATCCAATACGAGAAAAAACCGATTTAAATTTAAACATAGCTAAATATAATAATAAAGGCTATTCATCAAAAATAATTAAAAGATAAATATGGCTAATTCGATTACAACAGATTTTCCTTCTCAGATAGTTAGCGATCTGGAAAAGCAAAGTTCAGATTATGGGCTTGAAGTAGCTAGAGCTATTGAAAAGGAATGGTTTGATGGTCCTGCCTCTAATAGATATTCTTACTCACAAAAAAGATTTCATGACTTAAGGCTTTATGCTAGAGGCGAACAGTCTGTTCAAAAATATAAAGACGAGTTATCTATAAATGGTGACTTAAGCTACTTAAACCTAGACTGGAAACCAGTTCCAATTATACCTAAATTTGTAGATATAGTTGTAAATGGAATGAGTGCTAGAAATTACGATGTATCATGCTATGCTCAAGATGAATATGGTGTTAGCAAGCGAACAGCTTACATGGAAACCATATTGAGAGATATGAAAATGAAAGATTTCAATGCTCAAGCTAAAAAGCAATTTAACGTAAAGTTAGCACAGACAGATGAGGATAAGCTGCCTGATAGCGTGGAAGAGCTAGAACTACACATGCAACTAGACTATAAGCAATCTGTAGAAACGGCTAACGAGCAAGCTATAAACGTATTATTGAAAGGAAATAAATACGATTTAACAAGAAGAAGAGTTTTAAGAGATATAACAGTTTGCGGTATTGGTGCTGTTAAAACAAACTTTGATTACTCAAGAGGTGTTACAGTTGAGTATGTCGACCCAGCAAACCTAGTATACTCTCACACTGAATCTCCATATTTTGAAGACGTATACTACGTTGGTGAGGTAAAAACTATACCTATCAACGAGTTGATAAGAGAGTTTCCTAGTATAGACAAAGAAGAATTAAAAGAACTAAAAACAAAAAGTAAAAGATACTCTAATAGATCTGGTCATGTTCACGAGAAAGACAAAAATAAAGTACAAGTTTTATACTTTAACTGGAAAACTTTTCATACTGATACTTACAAAGTTAAAAAGACCTCTTCCGGCGCAGATAAAGCAATTCCAAAGCCGGATACTTTTAAAGCTCCTAGCAGTGAAGATGCTCCTTTCTCGAGACTAGCTAGACAAGTAGAAGTTCTTTACGAAGGCGCTATGGTAGTCGGCACAAACAAGCTTTTAAAGTGGCAGGTGTCTGAAAACATGATGAGAGATAAAAGTGACTACAACAAGGTGAGAATGAATTACTCTGTGGTAGCTCCTAGAATGTATAACGGTAAAATAGAGTCTCTCGTTGGTCGTATTACTGGTTTCGCTGACATGATTCAGTTAACACATTTAAAGTTACAGCAAGTAATGTCTCGTATGGTTCCAGATGGCGTTTACTTAGACGCTGATGGTTTAGCTGAAATAGATTTGGGCAACGGAACAAACTACAACCCACAAGAAGCGTTAAATATGTTCTTCCAGACAGGTTCTGTTTTAGGAAGATCTTTTACACAAGATGGCGATCCTAATCCAGGTAAAATACCTATTCAGCAAATACAAAGTGGAGCTGGTAGTAACAAGATACAAAGCTTAACGTCTACGTATAACTATTACCTGCAAATGATTCGTGATGTGACCGGATTGAACGAGGCGAGAGATGCTTCAACACCTGACGCTAACAGTTTAGTAGGTGTTCAAAAATTAGCGGCTGCTAATTCTAATGTAGCAACTAGACATATATTACAAGCAATGCTGTTTTTAACCGAGGAAGTAGCTGAGTCTGTATCGTTAAGAGTTTCTGATATTATAGAATACTCACCAACAAGAGACGCGTTTGTGCAAGCTATAGGAGCTCACAATGTAGCTACACTAAAAGAAATGTCTGAGTTACACTTATATGATTTTGGTATATTCATTCAGTTGGCGCCAGACGAAGAAGAAAAGCAAATGCTAGAAAATAATATAAGCCTAGCAATATCACAAAAGTTAATTGATTTAGACGATGCTATAGATATTAGAGAGGTTAGAAATCTAAAACTAGCAAATCAATTACTAAAACTTAAGAAGAAAAAGAAGCTTCAGCGTGACCAACAAATCCAACAAGAAAATCAAAAGTCACAAGCTCAGGCGCAATCGCAAGCTCAACAAGCAGCTGCTCAAGCAGAGGTTCAAAAAGCACAACAGTTAACAGAAACTCAAAAAGCTTTAAAAACACACGATAATACTCTTAAGTTGGAATACTTAAAGCAAGAAGCTTTAATGAAAAGACAACTTATGGATCACGAGTTTGAGATAAATAAAAAGCTCAGACAAATGGAATTGCAACAACAGCAATCGCAAGAAAATATGAGAGAAGATAGAAAAGATGAAAGGCAAGCTCAAGCCGCTTCTCAACAAAGTCAAATGATTGAGCAAAAGAAAGGTGGAAAACCACCTAAAAGATTTGAGTCTGCAGGTAATGATAGCTTAGGGTCTGGCCAAGGTATCAATATAGGTGGATTGACTAAAAACTAATTATTTAATATTATATTATGGAAGAAAACAATGAAACAAATGTAGAGGAGACTAAAGTCGAAGAGAAACAAATTGACGAAAGTAAATTTAAGTCAGCTGGAGATGATTCAGTTGTAAAAGTAGATTTAAGTAAACCTAAAACAGAAGACAATGCCGTTCAAGAGCGAAAAACAGAGGAGGTACCTGTGGAAGAATCACCCGGAGATAGCGGAGGATTGGGAGAGCAAGTCACCAGCGCAAATGTCGTTGAAGAGATCACAGAAGAAAATAAAGAAGTTCAAAATGAGCAACCCGTACCCCAAGAGCAAGTAATAGAAGAACCCACAACAGTTTTACCAGAGAACTTGAAAAAGTTAGCTGATTTTATGAACGAAACTGGTGGGACACTTAACGACTACGTAGAGCTAAACAAAAATTACGAAGAAGAAGATGACTCTGAAATACTTCGTGATTACTACGAAAAAACAAAACCACATCTAAACGCTGAAGAGATAAACTTTATGCTAGAAGATAGGTTTTCTTACGACGAAGAAGTTGATGACGAAAAGGAAGTAAGAAGAAAGAAACTTGAATTAAAAGAGCAAGTAGCTGACGCTAAAAACCATTTAGATAATTTAAAATCTAAGTACTACGAGGATATTAAAACTAAGAGTACTGGTCTAGATGCTGAACAACAAAAAGCTATTGACTTTTTTAATAGATATAACAAAGAATCAGAGGAATCTGAAAAAACATTCAAAATGCAACAATCAAAATTTCAAGAAAAAACAGAAGGTGTTTTTAACGATGAGTTCAAAGGTTTTGAATACAATGTCGGTGAAAAGAAGTTTAGATTTAATGTAAACAATGCTGATAACGTGAAACAGAATCAGTTAGATATTAACAACTTTGTTAAGAAGTTCTTAAACAAAGATAATCTAATGGAAGATGCGAATGGTTATCACAAAGCTTTATACACAGCTAACAACCCCGATGCTATAGCTCAACATTTTTATGAGCAAGGAAAAGCAGACGCGTTGAAAGAAACTGTAGATAAAGCGAAAAATGTAAATACATCAGCCAGAAAATCTCACGGTGAGATTGAGGTTGGTGGTCTTAAATTTAAAGTTGTAGGTGATCAAAACTCATCCGGCTTAAAGTTTAGGAATAAAAAATAATTTTTAACTTTAAACTCATTTAATTATGGCAATTTCATTTGGACCAAATTATCAAGTTGTTCCAGCTCCTGCCAAGCAGACGTTGATTACAAACTATATCGACTTTGCATCAGGAACTGGTGTTGATTGGTCACAACAATATTTACCAGACTTACTTGAAAAAGAAGCTGAGGTTTTCGGTAACAGAACTATCTCAGGTTTCTTGGAGCAAGTAGGCGCTGAAGAGTCTATGACTTCTGATCAGGTTATCTGGTCTGAGCAAGGACGTTTACACCTATCGTATGTTGGAACTATGACCAATGCTAACGGACTTTCATTTACTATCGTTACTGATATTGATGGAAATGTTCCTACAGTTAACGGTGCTGTTCGCGATGGTGACACAGTAATTTTATCTGATGCTAACGCTTCATACAAGTGTTACGTAAGAACTGCATCAGCTGCTGCTTTATCAGTTATTGAATTACACCCTTACACTGAAACACAAGCTGCGGTTTTCGCTGCACTATCACAAGTTGCTGGTGCTGTTACGTTAATGGTGTTTGGTTCTGAGCATGCTAAAGGTACTGCTGGAACTGGATCAGGTAACGCTGTAAGCCCAAATTTCCAATCTTTCACTAACAAGCCAATCATCATCAAAGACATTTACGAGGTATCTGGATCTGATGCATCTCAAATCGGTTGGGTTGAAGTTTCTGGTGAAGACGGACAAAACGGTTTCTTATGGTACTTGAAAGCTGAAGGCGATACTCGTACTCGTTTTGCTGACTACTTAGAGATGACAATGTTAGAAGCTGAGCCTGCTACTGCTGGTAACGCTGCTATCGCTGTTAACCCTACGTCTGCTGCTGGTGCTGGTTTCATCGAAGGTACAGAAGGTTTATTCTACGCTGTAGAAGATAGAGGTAACATCACTAACGGTATTACTGGTATCACTGGACCTGGCGATTTAGCTGAGTTCGACTTAATGCTAGCTGAACTAGACAAGAACGGTGCTATTGAAGAAAACATGTTATTCGTTAACCGCGGAGTTTCTCTTGCTATGGACGATATGTTAGCTTCAATGAATTCTTACGGTGCTGGTGGTACATCTTACGGTGTATTCAACAACTCTGAAGATATGGCGTTGAACTTAGGTTTCTCTGGTTTCCGTAGAGGATCTTATGACTTCTATAAGTCTGACTTCAAATACTTGAACGATAAGTCTACGCGAGGCGGTATTGCTAATACTTTGACTAACATCAGAGGTATTATGATCCCTGCAGGTGTATCATCTGTATACGATCAGCAATTAGGTCGTAACCTAAAACGTCCGTTCTTACACGTTCGTTACCGTGCTTCTCAAATGGAAGATAGAAAGCTTAAAACTTGGATCACTGGATCTGTTGGAGCTACTACTTCTGACTTGGATGCAATGCAAGTTCAGTACTTATCTGAAAGATGTTTAGTTGTACAAGGTGCAAACAACTTCTTCATGATTAAGTAATCATACTTATAAGGGATCGAGGCTTCGGCCTCGACCCTTTATTTATTAATTTTATTATATATTATTATGGCAAAGAAAAAAGCTGCGGCAAAAGCTGCACCAGAGGTTGATGTAGAACAACCAGAAGTAAAAGCTACAAATGAAATGGTTGAAGTGGTTATTGAAGAACCAGTTGTTAAAGCTCCTGTAGCTAAAGCAAAACCTAAAAAACCTACTTGGGAAATAAAAGATAGATACTATTTTTTAAAAAATGGTAAATCGCCTGTTTCACATCATTTAAAATCTGCAAACATATTTTGGTTTGATGAAGAAAAAGGTTACGAAAGAGAGCTTAAATTAACAAGAAACATGAGAACAGTTTTTGTTGATGAGTTTCCAGAAGGTTCAACGGCTCAATTAGATCATATTATATTTAGAAACGGAGCATTATTCGTTCCTAAAAACAAAGTTATATTACAAAAACTTCTATCTTTATACCACCCAGCTAAAGATAGAATATATGCTGAAAGACAAGCTGACGTTGAGGCTGCTTCTGACTTAGATATGTTAGAACTTCAAATGAACGCTATGAACTTGGCTAACCAAATGGATATTGATTTTGCAGAAGCTATTATGCGAGTAGAGTTAGGATCTAAGGTAACAGAGATGAGTTCTAAGGAACTTAAGAGAGATTTACTACTTATGGCTAGACAAAATCCTAGTTTGTTCATAGACTTAGCGACAGATGATAACATACAGCTTAGAAATATGGGTATAAAAGCTACTGAAATGGGTATTATAAAGTTGTCACGAGATAACAGAACTTTTTCTTGGGCTTCTAACGATAGAAAGCTTATGAATGTTCCTTTTGACGAGCATCCTTACTCAGCTCTAGCAGCTTGGTTTAAAACTGACGAAGGTATGGAAATCTTCACAGCTTTAGAAAAAAGATTAGGTTAAATAATAGATGGTGGTTATCTTCGGGTAGCCACCAACTATAAAAATATAAAAAATGGCAGTAAATATAGACACGGTATATCAAAGAGTTTTAGCTTTAGCTAATAAAGAGCAAAGGGGCTATATCACGCCTCAGGAGTTTAACTTACTTGCCAACCAGGCTCAATATGAAATATTTGAGCAATACTTCTACGATCTCAATCAGAGAAAAAGACTTGAACAAGTTAAAGACGCCAAAGCTGGCGCAGAAGATGTCGAAGTTTTAATTGAAGAAAAACTAGCGCCATTCAAAACAATCGCCACGGTTACAAACGGCACAACTTATCCAGCAAATTATATGGTTGGTAGAATCTTTACAAATAGCAGAGTTTGTACGGAGTTACCAAGAAACGAGGTGTTAAGTATTCAGCAATCTTCTAGACACGCTGCTTATTTAGCTCGTAATCCTGTATACTGTATTAGCGTAACTAATGGAGAAGATATTGAGGTTTACAATAACGCCGGCCAAGTTATTGGTGGTAACGTTACTTGCGAAGTTTATACGAGACCTGCGTCTGTAGAATGGGATTATGTAGTTGTTGGAGAAAAAGCACTTCACAACTCAGGAGGCAATACTGTAAACTTTGTTTTACACGAATCTGAAGAAAGCTCTTTAGTAATGAAAATACTAGAGTTAGCGGGTGTAACAATTAATAAACCAGGGTTAGTGCAGATAGCTGGTGGAAAAGAAACTGCAGAAACACAAATTGAAAAACAATAAAATATGCCTATAACACTTCCAAATGCAAATGATGCTGGTTACTACGTAGGTGGTGGCGATCACGGGTTGTATCAATTTTTAACTCTAGAAGAAATAGTAGAGACGTTTATAGCTACATACGTTGGTGATGGTAAGATTTGCCAAAACGTACACCCTAACGATGTATATTTTCACGCGACAAGAGCATTTCAAGAGTTGAGCTATGATACTTTAAGATCTGTGAAAACACAAGAGCTAGAGGTTCCAAACACACTGTCTATGCTTATGCCTAGAGATTATGTTGGACATGTTAAGCTTTCCTGGAGTGATACTGCTGGAGTCGAGCACGTTATATATCCTGCTAGAGTTACATCAAACCCTACAGATATAGGTTATGACGCTGCTACTGATACTTATAGCTTTACAGCTAACGTTTTAGATAGCGACGAAACATCAGATACACTTTCTAAATATCAATCTCAAACACCAACACAAAACGTAACTAGTCATGATGATGAAACGCTGAAAGATGTGTTTGGCTCTAGGTATGGCATCGATCCAGCTCACGCTCAAATAAATGGATCTTACTTTATAGATACTATATTGGGTAAAATATACTTTAGCTCGAACTTAGCTGGTAAAACATTAATATTAGAATATATAAGCGATGGCTTAGGTTATTCTGCTGACAGTGATAGTATAACTCACGGTGCAGCTATTATTCATAAATTTGCTGAAGAAGCTTGTTATAAACATATAGCTTATGGATGCTTATCAGCTCTAACTTCTACCGATGGAGGTAGACTAGCATTGATAAAAAAAGAAAGATTTGCTGAAACTAGAAAAGCTAAAATAAGACTTTCAAACATTAAAATAGAAGAGATTACTCAAATACTAAGAGGTAGCTCAAAAATAATTAAACACTAATACCGTATGTCAGAAATGAAACGTAATTTCTCGGGCGGAAAGATGAATAAAGATCTTGACGAACGACTAGTAAAGCCTGGAGAGTATAGAGACGCGAATAATATAGAAGTTTCAACTTCTGAAGGATCTAACGTTGGATCTGTTCAGTCTGTAATGGGTAATACTGAAAGAACTGATGGTGTTATATCAGCCACGCCGTTGTCGGCAATGGGAGACGAAAGTGATCGCAACCCAATTTGTGTAGGTGTCATAGCTGATGAAAAAAATAATAAAATATACTCGCTAATACACAATCCAAGAAAATTCTATATCGGTAGCAGTGTGGAAGACACTCAGCACGGTTTTGTAAATCAAGACTTTATACTAGAGTACAATACTGATGATGATACGCATAAGTATGTTTTTGTAGACAATTATCAAGTTTTTGTTACCGTTAGTGCTCAATGTAACTCTGGTCAAGCATACCTTACTTTTTCCGACAATAAGTACATAAGAAATGGAATGAAAGTTAGTTGGAACATAGCGGGTCAAGTAACACAACATGCTACAGTATTAGACACTTTTACAAACGGTACAACTAATTATAGTAGCACTGTTGTCAAACTAGATAGTGATTTAGCTTTCAATATACCGGTAAACACTCAAATAGTATTTAACTTTGAAAGAGCTTTACACTTTACTCCTTTTAACAAAATAACAGCTATAAACATTATAGATGATTTACTTTTCTGGACAGATAACTGGACTGAGCCTAAAAAAGTAAATATAACAAGAGGTATTGCTGGAACAGGTGGTGCAACCGCTTTACCTCCAAGTAATACAACTAATAATAACGGCACTAATACAGACTTTCAAACTAGACTATATGGTGAGTTTAACCCTTTAATGCTTATAAGATGTAAGTATGAATCAGATGAAAGCAAACCTATCTGGTGTGGATTAGATGAGATAACAGTTATTAGAAAAGCACCTAAAACTCCACCTACACTAAGAATGTCTTCCGAAAAGCTAGGTAGAAGAAATACAACTACTGGCATAGTAAATAACACATCTTCAACATATACTGGTGTTCACCAGGTTGGTGGTACAAATATTGTCGCTGGAGATACTATAACAATAACAGTTGACACTGCTTGTGATTGGAGAGTTGGTGACGTTGTATTAGTTACAGACGAACAACCAACAGATCCGTCAAATTTTACAGACTTCTTAATAAGATACGAAGTTACCGCCGGCGTGGGTAATCCAAACAACCTCCTTACAAATTTTACATTTACTGTTCTAGCTATATCAACAACTAGCACGCTGTCTGGCTCAAGCGAACAATATTGGTTCAACTTGGAAAGACCTGAAGCTATGTTTATAACAAAGTTTCCTAGGTTTGCATATAGATACAAATACACTGATGGTGAATACTCACCTTTTTCACCTTGGTCTCAACCTGCTTTCTTAATGGAAGGTTTTGACTATGAGCCTAAGAAAGGTTACAACTTAGGTATGGTAAATAATCTTAGACAGTTATTTATTAAAGACTATCTCGTTGAGAGAGGCGCTATACCAGAAGATATAGTAGAAGTTGACATATTGTACAAGGAGGATAGTTCACCAACAGTTTACACTGTAAAAACGTTAAGCAGAAGTGACTTTACGGTAGCAGCTCCTGGTAATTTAATATTTCCAAACCTACAAACTAATCCAGCAGCTAGGGGTGAATTAGAGATAACCTCTGAAATGATACACGCTGTAGTGCCGTCTAACCAAATGCTAAGACCTTGGGATAATGTTCCTAGAAAAGCTTTAGCGCAAGAGGTTACTGGTAACAGAATTGTGTATGGTAATTATGTCCAAAACTACGATTTAAAATACGCGGGTAGAGAGATAAAACCAGAATTTAATATAGATTTCTGGAACTATGCACTACCATCCGATGGCCAATCTCCTGCTAAGAGTGTAAAAAGTTTAAGAAACTATCAGGTAGGTATTGTTTACTGTGATAGATTTGGTAGAGAGACGCCGGTGTTAACTGACAAAAAATCTGGTTCTATATACTTAGAAAAAAGTTATGCACCTAGAGAAAACAGAATAAGAATACAAAATTTACACAACGCTCCTAGCTGGGCAACACATTATAAGTATTATATTAAAGAAACGTCTAACGAGTATTACAACCTAGCGATGGATCGCTGGTATAATGCTGAAGATGGTAATATATGGATTTCATTTCCTTCTGCTGAAAGAAATAAAGTAGATATAGACACTTACTTAATACTTAAGAAAAAACACGGAACAAGCCAGCCGGTTACAGACAAAGCAAGATATAAAATATTAGCTATATCACCTGATGCACCTGATTTTATAAAAATAAATCGAATGGGCTTGGGTACTGCGCCTTCTTCAGGGTTTCAGTCTAGTGGGTATCCTCTACCAGATTTGACATACGTATATGTGCTGCAGTCTACTTTAGACTCTGCTTTTGGTGTTAGCAATGGTGAAAACGACTTGCAAAAGTTTGCTATGGATGGTGAGCTTTTCTTTAGATCTGTCGTTGGTGACGACGCTTCTGATTGGTATCAAGTAGTTAAAATATCCTTGGTTGTTCCAGATTCAAATAACACCAGTCTAAACTATTACGACATAAAAATAGACGGTAAGTTTGGAACTGATATGGACATAACTTCCACAGCTAACTCGTTTGCTAGCGCTGTTGCTCACCAAATGGAATTTAGAAGAGAAATAGTAGAGAATAGACCTGAGTTCGATGGTAAGTTTTTTGTTAAAATATATAGAGACTTAGTGCTAGAAGAAAACGTTTTAGGAGCGCAACCAGCAAGTCAATATAGCGTTAACATGTCTAGGAGAATATATCATGCTAAGTCACATATTGACTTTTCTCAATCGTTACAGGTTGATGACGGCTATAATCCTCCTGATAACTATATTTACTGGAATGGTGATGCTACTCAAGAAAACACAACTGGTAGCGGTGGTTATATTGGAACACCTTACGATACATCAATGCTTGGCTCTAGTTATAGCACCCAGGAAACTTCTTCTGAAGGTTGGTTTAAAGATCAAAACGGAAAATGGTTTATAGATAACGAAATGGCCGCCAAGGGTGGTGCTGGCCGAGGCATACACAGGGATCAACAGGGTTATAGTTACGGAGGAGACAGAGTGAATGACGGATCAAGAGTTCAAGGATCTGGAGACAAAACTGGCGCGAATGGTAGATCTGGAACTGGAAATGCTGTAGCAGGTACTGATCCAGCCGATCTTTATAGAGGTGGTACTGGAATAAATCTTGCTCACAACGTTATGCACTTATCTAAGTTTGGTATAAGAAAAACTGGATCATCAGGAGAGCCTACTAGTTTTGACATAGAAGGTAATCCTGACGAACAAGACGACTGGGGTTGGGCACAATTATGTGACACTGTAGGTGCCAAGTTTAGATGGAGAGAAGATCCTGACAAACAAGTTTACGAAATAATAAGAACTGAAAAGCAGATTGAAATAAAAAACTACAGTACATCTGGTAATAGTGAACACTACACATCAAATAGAAGAGTTAGGTGGTCGCTGAAGTTTCAACCATTAAATAATCCTGGTTTTGGATTTGGTGACACAACTACACACCGTTTTCATCCAACTATTAACGCTGTAGACGAAACTGGAGCAGCGGTAGTCGTGCAGGGACAGAGTAGTGTTGGAAGACCTTATAACTTTGCTGGACTAGATGATTGGGCCAACAACTATCTAACTATGGAATTTTTAGATATATTTGATCCATCAGAAGACGAAACCAAAGAGTATGTTAGTAATCCTGCTATATGGGAAACTGAACCTAAAGAGGATGTAGGTTTAGATATTTACTATGAAATGGGACCTACGTATCCAATGAACATAACAGCCGATACAAACGAAATGTTAGCGCCTGTAGGTTCTTGGTTTTTCAAAGGCGGGGTGAAATATTTTATAGAAAGTTGGAGTACTACGACGATGCATTTTCATCAAGAGGAAGTTCCTTCTGGAGCGGCTACAACAACGTTATCTTTTGCTGACTTAGAAACAGTAGCAATATACACAACTTATGGTGGTTTAGTTTATGTAGCTGTTGATGGAGCGCAAAACAACGTTGACAACGTGCTACTACATGGTGGTTCTGGTGGGACTTATCAACAACATGGACAAAGAACAATACCAGCTTGGTGGAACTGTATATCATTTGGTAATGGTGTAGAGTCTGATCGAGTAAGAGATGGATTTAACTTAACAAAGTTGGTAAATGGTGTTAAAGCATCTAGTACAGTGGCAACACCTTATAGAGAAGAGCGTAGAAAATCAGGTTTAATTTACTCTGGTATATACAATTCTACGTCAGGTGTAAATGATACAAATCAATTTATAGCTGCAGAAAAGATAACAAAAGATTTAAACCCAGACTACGGTAGTATACAAAAACTTTATACTAGAGAAACAAATCTATTAACGTTCTGTGAAGATAAAGTGTTAAAAATACAAGCTAATAAAGACGCTTTATTTAACGCTGACGGTAGTAGTAACGTTACGGCTAGCGCAAATGTTTTAGGTCAAGCTATACCGATAATGGGTGATTACGGAATATCAACTAATCCAGAATCATTTGCTGCTTATGCTACAAACTGTTACTTTGTTGATTCACAAAGAGGATCTGTGATGCAAATGAAAGGCGACGCAATGGCACCTATATCTCAAGTAGGAATGTCTGATTACTTCTCTGACTTATTAAAAAATTCTTTTCTTCATAGATGTATAGGTAGTTACGATGAAAAGAAATCAAATTACAACTTATATATAAATACTAAAAACAAGCGTATCAAAAACGCTGGCCTATATACAAGTCAAACCATAACTTATAGCGAAAAGTCAAAGGGTTGGTCAAGTTTTAAAACTTTCTATCCAGAGCAAGGCTTAAGCTTAAACAATAGATACTTTACATGGAAAGATGGTAGTATGTGGGAACATCACTCGAATAATACTCATTGTAGTTTTTACGGTGCTACCCCTAATAGCTCTAGTTTTGCTAGCGTTGACATAATGTTCAATGATATGCCTACGGCTGTTAAGAGCTACAACACAATGAACTATGAAGGCACGCAAGCTAAAATAGATCAATTTATAACTCAAGCTATTGATGGTGTTACTTACGATGATGGCGAGTATTACAACTTAACCGCAAAAACTGGTTGGCACTGCGATAGCATTGTTTCAGATTTGCAAGAGGGTGAAGTTCCTGAGTTTTTAAATAAAGAAGGTAAGTGGTTTAATGCTATATACGGTGTAGAAACAAGTTTAAGTAATTTAGATGAAAGAGAGTTTACAACGCAAGGTATAGGTTATGCTACAGTTGGAATAAGCGCGCAAGCTGGTGGTTTAGCGGGCGAAAAAATAGCTATTGCCACCACCTTAAGTCTTAGCGGTGCAGGAGTTAACCAAGTGGAGCCAGATCAACTAATAAAAGGAAATAATATTACAGTAGGTGATAACATAAATACTGTCACCCACGTGTTTACTTTCTCTAGCGCAGCGGGCTTTGAAGATGCCGCAACAATAGATAATACGGTAACCATAACGGGAGCGTCTCCTTCTGCTGATGACGCCAACTCTAGAACTTATACATCTAACTTACCAGCTGGTATAGCTCAGGTTGTTATAACAAATACAAATCCTTTAAATTCTGGATACACGGTAACTGTAACTTTTTCCTCGGCAACTCCTAATGATGATACTAGTTTCACCTTACCTTTGGTTATAGCAAGCGCAGACTTAGTAGATGTTCCAATATCAGCTGACTTAGCTAGAGTAAATGATAATAGATTTTCAACTAGACTAGATACATCTAGAACTGCTCAAACCGCCTTTGCTAACTCGACAGTAACTTATACCGAAAACGCTGTTACTGGCACAACATACGGCTCGGCATTAACGTCTATACCTAACATGACATCGAGAAGAGTTTCTAGAACAGTTGTTCCAGGTGTTGAAACTTTAGTCTTTGATGTTACAATAGCTGCTGGTTCAAACAAGTACATTGAAGGAGTAGAGGCAAACTTGTTCAATTATCTACCCGAAAGCTTTGTAGATAGAAGAGCTGAACAAAATACAATAGTAGAGGCTGAAACTGGTGACTGGAACTTTGTAACAAGTCCAGCTGTAACAAACTCTAGCGGTTTGGTAACATCCTGGAGAGTATACGGATACTACACGGCACCTGCCTATGGAGATCCTTACCACACAAATGATGATGGAACAGTTATGACTGTAGACGAGTTTGCTGCTCAAAATCCTATAGTGATAGGATTGAAATACGAAGAACAAGCTATAACAGGAGCCGTTACGGACGAGATAACAGGTTTCAGCGTTGACAAAACGTTAGACAAAAAAGGTGGAAGAATGACTATATCTGTTACGGGTAATCAATCTACAGCGGGTTGTAAAATAAATGTTCAAAGAAGTAGTGACAACCACTACTACAATTTTGCTACCAATGCGTTTCAATCTGGTGCCGCTGATAAAGATGTTACGGTAGGAACTAGTTTGGTTAGCACGTGCTACGTGAACTACGGTGCCGCTAGTTCTGATATAACATACACTATATGGCTTACGCAAAACGCAGGTGGAGATACTATAAAATCTGGATTACCAATATCTAGCTCTAAGCGTAGTATAATACAAAAGGGTGATATGAATATAACTTTAGCTCCAACAACAAGCGCAGGAGACTTTGGTTCAATGCCAGCCGTGAGCACTTACGCTGTTACGCCTAGAATAATAAAGACTACTAAGAGACCAACATCTTCTGATTCTACAAAATATTACGACTATTCAGACGCTAATGGCAAATTTTACAACTTATATAACGATGGCTACGTGTACCACGAGTTTAACTTCATAATAACTCCTAGCACTTCTAGGGTAATATCTATATTAGTAGATCCAAATCTACATCTGAACAATTATAAGTTGATAAAAAGCGCTGATTTCAACGCAACCACCAACGGTGGAACAGAGGTTGACCTTGAAATAAACAAAGTAATTAACGAGGGTAACAACGCTAGAATATATGGATATTTTAAAATAGGTGACGTGAGTAAATTTACATCTCCTTTAGCCTTGACGTTTAATATTGATTCATTAATAACTTAACTATGCCACTATTAACATTAACATTTCCAGCAAACGTAAATATATCTTGTGCTATAGGTGACACGGCTTATTACGTACCGACAGCCAACTCAGGTCAGTTTCCAGTAGGAGCTCACGCTAGCATTGTAGAAATAGGTTCGATAACAGCGGTAACATTTGCTAATAACTCTATAACTGTAGACACAGCTTTACCCGCTGTTAACTATCCAACGGCAACTGACTTTATACTTTTCACTAAAAACAACTCTGCTTCATTGTCATCTTTACTAGGTTATTTTGCTCAAGCTAAAATGGTAAACACATCTACAGACTACGCAGAGCTGTTTCAGGTTAGCGTAGGAACGTTTGAAAGTAGTAAATAATCATCAATAAGTGTAATTATAGTTAAATAGAAATTTAATTATATGTCTAAAAACGAGGTTCGTAAAACAAAAAGAAAAGAAATACTAAACTTTCAAAACAACTTAATGGCTAACGCTGATGAGGTTAATATAGTTACACATCAAGACTCCGAGTTGTTTCCGTTAAAACACACGTTTGCTGATGGTGTATACGTTAGACAAATGTCAATGAGAAAAGGTTCTTGTGTTGTAGGAGCTATACATAAACACTTGCATGTGTGGTTTTTACTAAAGGGTAACATAGCTGTAGCTACAGAAGATGATATAGAGGAATATATAGCACCTTGCTATGTGGTGGCAACGCCTGGCACAAAGAGAGTTATATATGCTAACGAAGAAAGTATATTTGTAAATATACACAAAAACCCGACAAACACACAAGACATACAACAATTAGAAAAAGACATTGTTGCTAAAGATTTTGAAGATTATGAAGAATATATTAAAAATAAATAAGATATGAGTTTTTTATTAGTAGGTGCAGCGGCGGTAACAGTTGGCGCAGGTGTGGCAAAAGCTATATCTGGCGGTAAGCAAAAGAAGAAAGCGAGAGCTGAAAAGGAGGCTGCCAAAGCACAGATGGAGTTAAGAAAAAAGCAGTTTTCAGAAATGGACACAAGTAATCCATTTAAGAATATGGAAAACAAAATGGAAGACTTAACTGTAAATCAACAAGAAGCAGAGTTCACTAGACAGACTCAACAACAAAACCAAGCTAATATAATGGCTAACATGAAAGGTGCTGCTGGTGGATCTGGTATAGCTGCATTAGCACAAACCCTAGCTAACCAAGGTTCTCTTGACGCTCAAAAAGCAGCGGTGTCTATTGGCAAGCAGGAGACAGCTAATCAAATGGCCGAAAGAAAAGCTTCCGCGCAAATACAAGCTCAAGAGCGCGAAGGTGAGATTATGAGTAGACAAATGGAGCAAAATAAAATTGGAACAATGATGGACATGGAGGCTGCTGAGATGGCCGCTGCCGCTGCCGCTGAGGGTAGAGCTGATGCAAAAATGTGGTCAGGTATAAGTAGCGCAGCAGGCGGTGTAACTAAGGCTGTAACTGGTGGAGTAGTTTAAAAATATAATTATGGCAGACAAATTTAAAAAACACATGATGTATGGGCCTAAAGGCGAAAGTAAAATGGCCAACACCTATGAGGAACACTTAGCTTTGAAAAAGAAAGGTTGGAATCATGAAAAACCATCAACGCCTGCAAAGCAGAGCTCTTATGGTAACGCTTTAATGGCTGATGCTACAAAGCAAGATGGCTTCAGTCAAGGCATGGATGCTATAGGTGCTCTTGGCGATAAGTTTATGGATTATGCTATAATGCGTAACGCTCAAACTAAAGAGCGAAGGGATGCTATGGGCGCGGCTAGAAAAGAAGATCGACAGGAAATGAAAGATCTTAGGAAAGGTGGCGCAACTAGAGAAGAGCGTAAGGCTGCTAGAAAAGAAAAGAGAGGAGAAAGAAAAGTATTAAAAAAAGAACTACTTAAACAAGAAAATGAAAGAATTGCTAAGCAAAAAGAGCAGGACAAACTGTTAGATGCTATAAGTAAATCTTGTCAAAACTTTGCTAATCAAGGTATAGATCAAGAAGGGGCTTTAAATGAAAGCCACTATAAAGCCGCAGAGCCATTTATAAAAGAATTAGCTGACGCATATTATAAAAATATAGACAATCCTGATACTGAAGAAGCTGGAGCTGGAATGATGGACCTAAATACGCTTAGCACTGTAACTCAAAAACAAAAAGAACTAAACAATGATTTTAGCACTATGTGGACAGACGGTTCTATGAGTGAAAGAGCACTAAAAGATCCTGAGTTTATGAAGAAGTCTCACGCGTTTTTCTCTCCTACCACGGAGCGTAAGGTGTTAAAAAATGAAGATGGCAGTATGGACTACGCCGTTAAATATGGTGACGGATGGATAACTTCTGATGATTTTGACAAAATGCTAAACAACTACACCGTGGACACCAAGGCCCAGGTTAGTTTTAATGACGCTCAGCAGGAGATTATGAAAGCCGCTAGAAATATAGACATAGGTATTGGTGAAGATGTTCCAGAGCCTGACATGAACAGTATAGGTGAAAAAGTTAATGCTTTAGTGAAAGACGGTAACATATATTCCATGATGAATGATCCTATGCTTGGTGGTACAAAGAGCTTTAAAGATCACCTAGCAGAGCATCCTGATTTAAAAAACTTAGGAGCAGATTTAAGAACTATGGAGCTAGGAATAGAGGCTGATGAAAATGAAGAGCACTGGAGTGATAATTTAACGGAAAATGATGTGAATATGCTTATAGACGCTTTAACAAATCCTGATAATGAAAACTATGATGCAGAAGCTTCAAAAGGATTGTTAACTAGTTATTTTACGCAAAATCTATATAACAACTATAAGAATACAGTTGAAAAAAAGCGAGGCGAGAAAATGGCTGAACAGGCTGAGACATTACAAATAAATGGCCAATCTTACGTTAGAACTTCTGACGGAACTATGGCTCCAATATCTAAAAAAGAAGAACAATTTAAAGATATGACCACTGAGGAACTTTTATCAATGTATAACATTAAGTAAAATTCAATATGAATAAAGAACAGTTAGGCGCCGTACTAAAGCAAATGGCAGACGACGGTCAGCCGCAAGAAAATCTAGATAAAATAGTTGCTCATTATAAGCAGCAGCAAATCGATACTTCTGATCCAAACCACATGCATAAAAATGCTGATGGTAATTGGAAAACACCGGAAGATATTTGGCAAGAACTTCAAGCCTCAAAAAAGGAAAAAGGCTCTCAGGCGACCGATGCTCCTGCAGAGCCTCAAACAGTATCTACAGGTACGGAATCAACATCGGACGATGGTTCTTCGGAATCACAACCTCCTAAGTTTCAACCAGGCCAAAATCATAGCGGTGGAGATGGATACGACTACAAGTACGAGCTTGACGAAAGTGGTTTTCCATTATACTATACTAAAAGAACTGGATCTGATGACTGGATAGAAGTAGACGCTAACGCTAACGAAGAAGGAAATATAACAAACCCCGCTTACATTAGTATAGGCCAAGAGTTAGGGCATTATGGCGAAGAGGCTTTTGACAAAGAAGCTTACTTTAAAGCTAAGCAATATGAAACTGAGCTAAAAGAAAGGGAAGAAGATAGAAAGTATAGACAAGAAAATCCATCTACTATCGAAGACATGAATCTTACTAAGGCGGGAGATGGTGATAACGTCTATATAAGAGGTGACCATAGAATAATATATATGGACGGAAAATGGTATAAACAACCATTAGATCCGAATCAACTTGACTTTGGATTACAATATGATCCAAGTAACTTAGCAGACTTTCCGGGTCGAGAAATGCCACAAGAGTTTGTCGATAAAATTAATTCAGTTAGAAGTGTTGGAGAGAGAGCTTCTAACGGTGAAGAAGTTTCAGAGGTAGATCTTAACGATTACTTAAATATAAGTGACGTAGATATGCAGCAAAGATCTTTAGATTTAACGCAAGACCTTAAACAATTTAGAAAAGAAAACTCTTGGACAGGTGGTCTTAGTGACGAAGATGTGGCTGAAGTAAAAGGTCTTGGCGTTGACGATGATATTGACTATAGAAACGTTAAAACGTGGGTAAAAAAAGATGAGGAGTTGGTCAGAGGTATGATCGAAAATAACTTTGAAAATGTAACTGTTGAGGAGAGAGGGATTGGCAATGCTGTCACAGTAACAGGCCCTGATGGAACAACCTACCAAGTAGACTTATATAGTAACTACGAAGAAAATGGTATAAACGAGTTTCAAAGGTTTGTAGATGACTATGACAGGTTAGTAAAAAGCGGAGATATAAAATACTCTGTAACTAGCATATTAAGTGAAAGAAGAGTATCTAACTCTAAAATGCTAAGCAACGATGGTTTAGACGCTGCTAACAAAGTATTTAAAGAAGCTGGATTGGACTATAGTATTACAAAAGGCGGTGCAGTCGGCTACCTTATTAACTCTCCATACGGAACTCATGGTGTGAAAGACGCCAACGAAGCAAGCGCTTTCATTTACAAATCTTTAGATAACGAAGATAAAGACAAACTTGACAAATACAATCTTGATCAAAGAAAAAACTTAATAAACGAAATAAGTGCTAAAAAGAAAATAAAAGCTGAAGAGCTTAATGAAGAAGAGGTTTACAAAGCTTACTTTAAAGACGGTAATGTTATAGATAACATGATGTTTGATTTAAACAACATGCCTGACTATAGCGGTATGACTAGAAAAAGTAAGGCAATTATAAAAAATCACTTAGAAAAGCCTATACTAGAAGTCAAGAATGAAAAAGATGATGAAAGTGATATGTTTGGCGAAGCCAAAATTATACAGAAAGAGGATTGGCAAGAAGAAAGATTTAACACTTTAAAAGACTTAAAAGATAAACTACCAGAACAAGACTACAATTTGTTGGTAAATTATCTTGATAGCAAAAAAGCTTTAGAACAAACAAGGCTAAGTAACAAGAAAAAACAATTAATCGATAGTCACGGTAGTTTAGCAGCTGAGGTATACTTAGGGAAAAACATAGATGTAAAGCTTTCGTCTAGCGATATAACAAATAAAACAGTAAATACTCTAAGAAGAGAAAGACAAGATCTTGACACAATTGGTGGAGATTTAATTAGAAGTTATAAGCAAGATATTTCTGTTCTAAATAAAAGATTTGACAACATAAACACCATGATGAAAAACGCAGGTTGTGGTGTTAAAGTCATTGGTGAAGGAGATGATGCTACTGTTGTTGTTCAGCATCCAGATGAAAATGTTAGATTAAAATATCAAAAGAAGCTAGAAGACTTGATGAGTCAAAGCAAAGTAATAAACAACGGTTTTGACACAGCTTGGGGCGAGTATAATACTAAAAATGATTCTTGGATTAAAGCTCACGCTGACATTCTTGGTGAAGAAGAGAAACTAAATGCTTTGGTTAGCAAAGACTACGACAAGACTAAAATACTTTGGCAAGACTTTTTTGATGGTTTTAGATCTTTTGGTTATAATATACCAGCTGGTTTTGGTAGTGAAGAGTTTCAAAGAAGAGCGCAAAGCAAGAATGCTGGTAAGGCATATACGATGACAAAGCTAACTGTAGATCAAGCTTCGGAGCTTGGCGATCAAGCGTTCAACGTGAAAAGAACTATGGCTCAGCAAGGAGCAAACACTGTTATAGCTATAAGCTCAAGTTACCTTTTACCAGGTAGTACGTTCCTTGGTATCTCAGCTTCAACCTGGGGTACAGCTAGTGCTTTTGGACTTAGCTCTTTTGGTGGAAAAAAGGTTGAGCTAATTACTAGAAACGAACAAGCGGAAAAGGCGGAAAAAACAAAAATAGAGTTAAAAGAAGCTTTTGACAAAGGCTTGATAACAGACTACGAATCCTACAGGGATAGCATGATAAACTTAAATAAAACAATATCATTAGGTGGTTTGTCACGATTGCAAATAAATAGCGCGTCTGGTATAAGTGGTATTGTTGAAGGTGGTACTATGCTATTTCTTGGTGAGGCTACAAATGCTTTAAAACTTAAAGGTTTACTAGGTGGACAAACGTCTGGCGCTGGTAGTGAGATGTTGAAAAGTGGCTATCGAAGACTTTTTGATTTCACGATAGGAACAGGTAAGATGATAGGTGGTGAAATAGTGGAAGAATTAATAGTTCTAGGTGGAGACACACTTGGTGATAAAATTATTCTTGGAGATGACGTTGATTTAAACGAACTTGGATCAGAGGCTAAAGAAACTATTTTTAGTACTGTTGTTTCAGCTACTCCAACATCTGCATTTGGTAATGCTGTCAATCAAGTGAGAAATCATTTAGGTAGTTCAAGTGATAGAAGCACTTGGTTTAATGAAGTAAAACCAGAGCTATTTAGAATCGATGAAGCAATGAAAGCGCTAGATCCTAGCGATCCAAAGTACGATCGTAAAATGAAGGTGCTACAAAACAACTACTTAGGGCAAATTGAAAAGATGGCTAACCTAAGCTCAGAGCAAGCGGTTAATGCTCTAGCTTTATTAGATCAGTTTGGAGCTGAGTCTGCTCAAGATATTATAATGAACCAAAATAATCTGCAGGATTTATATCAGCAAGCAGGTGTTGACGTTGGTGATAGCGACGCTGAAATAGAGCAAAAGCTAAACGATCACATGGACGGAATGGACAGTGAGGAAAGAGCAAACTTTAAAACAAACTTAGATTTAACTAGAAAAGCTATTGATGTTAGAGACAACGTAGATTATGGAAATCCAAAAGACGCTACAAAATACGATGTCGATAAAGACGGAAATGTTAGTGGAGGTTTTATATGGAACACGTTTGGAGCTAAGGGCTTAGCTAAGGCAGAGGCTTTATCTAAAAAAGATCCTGGTTTTAAAGACCTATCAGCTAAAGAACAGGCAAGACAAGTTTTTGATGCTATGCAAGCTTCAGACCAAGCTCAAGCGGTTAGAGAAGCTAAGAAAGATAAGAAAATTGTTGAAGACGTAGAAAGGGAAGTATACAAAGATAAAGATGGTAATGGTATAACAAAAGCAGAGTGGCTTGAGCAGAATAATAGAAAAAGAGTTCCTAGCGATTTAAAAGCAAAAGAAGATTCGTTTTTTAACATGGTTGCTAACTTTGTTCAGTCTAGAAAAGCAGAAGCTTTAGTTTTAAAAACAAAAGCTGACGTAAGCACAAAAGCTATACTTCAAGATAAAAGACTTTCAGATTTAACTGTTGAAGAGGCTAATGGATCACAAGACCTAGAGCTAAAGATACAACAACAAGTTGAGCAAGGTAATATATCTCAAGAGAAAGCTGATCAACTTATAAAGGGTGTAAAAGACGGTAAGGTTAAAGCGGCTATTGTAGGTAATCAATATATAACAACAGAGAAAGAGGCTACAGAAGCTGCTATAGAAAGTGGCGATTTATTAGCTGGTACAGCAATGTCTCATGAGATAGGTCACTTTATAGATGACACGGCTATGAACGCTGAAGAGCGAGATGGTTATGCTAATAACTTACATGATTACATATCTGCGGAAATGCCTAGCATTCACGATCAAGTTATAAAACATAATAACAAGTTAAGCGGTGATGCTAGATATGATGAAAGCAAAAACTTTGAAGATCAAACAAGTGAAGCTAAAGATGAATATACTAAGAGGGCTCAGGACGTGCTACAGTTTGAATCTAACGCTAGACATAAACAAAAAATACAAAACCAATCACAGACTGGATTTTTAAACAAAATGAGAGGTGTTGTTGGTGGGCAGTTTAATATAAACAATGCTAATGACGCTGCGGCTTGGATGGGTAGTTACTTGACTGGTTTTGAAAACGGTGAGGTTGGTGAGTTACAAAAAAGAAAGCTAGATAATAAAAAGAATCAAGAAAATGTAGATTCAAAAGGTTATAGAGCTTCTAGCAACTTGCAAGAAAGATTAGATCAAAACTTTGGAACAGATGCTACGTCGGCAGACGCGGCTAGTTTAGCTACAGATATGTTAATGCGAAAACCAGATGGGTCACCAGTTGACGGCACCATATTAGAGTCTGAGCTTGCGCAAAACGTAGGTGGTTTAGTAGAGAGTATAACTAAAAAACTATTTGACCCTATAGCACCAGATGCTAGAAAAGGAATATCAAGAAATGAATTTAAGGAATCTGTAGTAACAAAGGCTTGGGAAATAATGAGCAAAGGTTACAATCCAAGCAAAATGTCTTTAGATAAATATGTTTCTTTCCTACTTAATGAAAGATCAAAAGATATAGCTAGAGAACTTGGTGTTGAATCTACAACAGAATACGGTGGTAGAGGTATAGATGTAAACATAGATGATGCAAAGGGTATAGAATCTGACTTTACAGCTGAAGACGCTTTTGAGCAGGAGTCTGAAAAAATAACAAACCCAGATTTACCGTTAACAGAAAACTTAGATATATCTGAAGAGAATAGCAATGTAATAAACGAAACTGTCAACAGAGCTGTTGGTGTAGAACTACCAGCTATAGACAAGCAGGTTTCAAAAAATAAGTTTACAACACCTTTTATATCTGCGCTTAAGAAAGTTTTTGGCACTAAAAATGGACCTATACATAAAGCAATACTAAATACTATAGGTAAAACAAAAGCAGATGTTGAAGCTTTCTTAACAGATCCAAAAAACAAAGGGTCTATATTAAGATCAGCTCCTACAAGTTGGCTAGCTAAAAACATGCCATCAGCTGTTCAGAAGTCTGTTGGTGGAACAAGAGTTAAAAACGCAGATGGAACAACTAAGTTCATGCCTAATTGGACTAGTGATTGGCAAGGTCAAAAAATAGATAGATGGAATGCTAACGACGTTGGCCCATATAGAGGTAATACTTCTGGGCCGCAAGTCATGAGAAGACATCCAGCTGCAGACTCTAAGGTTACAAACGCGGAAATGCTTAGCAACTTTGCTAAAGGAGAGACAATGACAGATATTAGACGTAACGGACTGGATAAGCTATCTATGATGTTAGGTCAAGAATATGGACTAGAGGTCTTTAAAAACGATCTAAACAATGAAGGTCCAATATCTGAAACGTTTAAAGGTAGACAAGAGTTATTCGATAGAGTATTAGCTGAAAATTACGTTGAAGAAATAGGTAGGCAAATCGAAAGAGGTACCGCTAAGTTTAGCGAAACAGGCGAGTCTAGCCAAAATATAGTTGGTGATGCTATTATGTTTGAAGTAAACGACATGCTTAAGGACATCGCTTCTAAATACAATAAAAAAACAGGAGGTACTACAGAGCTCGATCAAATGCTTGAAGGTCGCAACCCAGAAGCTGTCGCCGCGTTTAAAACCTTAGGACTATATGACATGTTTGGTAAAACAAAGAGGTTCATGGATACGGTTAAAGAAATGGACTGGGGCGATAGATATGCTGATCAAATGAGCGACTATAAAGAGAACGCTCATAGTAAAATGCCAGCGAGCCATAAAGAGTCATACAACAATCTTGTCTTAAAAATGATTGATGTTTGCCCACCTAAGCTTTTAGATGTATTAGGTTATGAATTCTTTGGATTAAACAATCATAGAATGCTTGATGGCGCAGAGACAAAGCAAGACGGTAGTCAAGGCAAGTACTTCCCTACAAGACAAAAACTTCAAAATAAAGCTAATCAAAAAGGCGGTGAGTTAAACCTACCATTTGATCCCAATGGTATAGAGATAATGAACTCTAAGAAAGGTTTAATGAATGATGTACAAAGCATCTTAAACGAAGATATTACAGCTGACGAAAAGAAGAAAAAACTAGAAAAGTTACAACCTAGAATGGATGCCGCTAACGCTAATAATAAGAAAGCTTTAGCGTGGATGCTTGGGGAAATGGGTAAAGAAGTTGCTAAAGATAAAAGCTTATCTCTTGGTCTTGCTGTATTTCAACAAACAGCTACAAACAACGTGAACGGCTTTAGAGGTCTTACTGATTTAGGTATGATTAAAGTAATGGACGGATCACAAGCTCCATACGTTACACCTAACGGAAAACCTACAAACTCTAAAACTTCTAAAGTAAAAGGTGAGCTTGTAGCAAACCAAGTAAATAGAAATCACCCAGATTTTCAGAGAGCATTTGAAATGGCTAAGGGAGATGAAAAGAAGATTGGCGAACTACTTTCTAACAAAGGAGAGCATATAGATCCTAGCGCTCCATTACAGTCTAAACTATTAAAGAATACATTAGACTTAGCTACTAGATTAGCGGAGGCTAGACCAGAAGATCAACAGCAAATAATAAATGAATTCTACGCTGACACTCAATTAGAGCTAATAAACTTTGATCAAAGTCTAGGGCCAAAAATAGATTCTGACACTCAAGATTCACGTTTAGGTTCTACAAGTCAAATAGGTTATTCAAGAAATTTAGCTATATCTCCTGAGTTAAAAAACTATGTAGACGTAAAACAGGGTGGCGACGTTGTAAGTTTGATAAACCAAAAAGCCACTGAGTTAACACAGAGGTTAGGGCAAGAGGTTAGGCTTAATCTTCAGAACATGGATAAAGCTAAGGAAAACGTAAAACTTTCAGAAGGTGAATCTGTAGGTGCTTCAGTATTTGATTTTGACGAAACGTTAATTGATAAAGGAGAAAATACTATTATAGCAACCAAAGGAGATCAGACTGTTACTATTAGCTCTGGTGACTGGCCTATACTTGGGCCACAGTACGCTGCCCAAGGCTTTGACTTCAACTTTGACGATTTTATAAATGTTAGAGGCGGTGTAGAAGGACCGTTAATGCAAAAGTTTAGAAATCAAATAGCAAAGTACGGAACAGATAACGTATTTATACTAACAGCAAGACCAGCTGAGGCGGCACCAGCGATACAAGCTTGGCTTGATTCTCAAGGTATAAGCCTGCCGTTGAAAAACATAACAGGTTTAGGTGATAGTAGGGGTGATGCTAAAGCTCAGTGGTTTGTAGATAAGTACGCTGAAGGCTATAACGACATGTACTTTGTAGATGACGCTAAGCCAAACGTAGACGCTGTACAACATGTGTTTGATCAGTTTGATAACAAAGGTAAAGCTGTGTTAGTAAGAAACAGCGAGAGTAGTGCTAACCCTAGTTTAGATTTTAACAACATACTAGAAGAAGTTACGGGTGTAGAAAGTTTTAAAGAGTTTTCTGAAGCAAAAGCAAGGCAAAGAGGTAAAGACAAAGGAAGATTTAGGTTTTTTATACCTCCATCAGCAGAAGATTTTAAAGGTTTATTATATAACTTTTTAGGTAAAGGAAAACAAGGTGAAGCACAATTTAGCTTTTTCAAACAAGAGTTAATTGATCCGTACGCTAAAGCACAAAGACAGATCGACGCGGCGCAGCAATCTATAAACAGAGATTACAAAACTATTAAAAAGCAGCATAAGCCAGTTATTAAAAAGCTAAGAAAGAAAATACCTGGAACAGAGTTTACTTACGATCAGGGTGTTAGAATTGCTTTATGGGATAGAGCAGGTTTTGATATACCTGGATTATCGCCTACAGATAAAAATAAAGTATTAGCTGCTTTGGGTAAAGAAGGTGATGTTGTGGCTTACGCGAATGATTTAAGCTTGATAACCAAGCAGCCCGATGGTTACCTTGCTCCTGGAGAGTTTTGGGTGACAGAAACTATAGGATCTGACCTAAACAAGCTAACACAAGAGGTTGGTAGAGAAAAATACTTAGAACCCTTCAAACAAAAAAGATCACAAATATTTGGAGATTGGCAAGGTAAAAAACTTGTTGGACCGAATATGAATAAAATAGAAGCTATATACGGCACTAGATTTAGAGAGGCTTTGACAGATATGTTGTGGCGTATGGAAAATGGTACTAATAGAACCTTTGGCGATAACAGATTGGTAAATTCGTTTGCTAACTGGATCAACAATTCAGTTGGTGCTATTATGTTCTTTAACGCTAGATCAGCCGCGCTACAAACACTGTCTACGGTTAACTTTATTAACTTTGGTAATAATAATGTATTTGCAGCTGCTAAAGCTTTTGCTAATCAAAAACAATATTGGTCTGACTTTTCAATGTTATTTAACTCTGACATGTTAAAGCAAAGACGAGCTGGTTTAAAATCAGATATAAATCAAAGTGAAATAGCTGCGGCAGTCGAAGCGTCAGGAGGTAATCCTAAAGCGGCGCTACAGTATCTATTAAAAATAGGTTTTTTACCAACACAAATAGCGGATAGTTTTGCTATAGCAGCTGGTGGTGCTAGTTTCTACAGAAATCAAGTTAAAGCGTACACGAAAGACGGTATGTCAAAAGCAGATGCAGAAGCACAAGCTATGATCGACTTTCAAGAAATAGCAGAAGAAACTCAGCAGTCATCAAGACCTGATTTAATATCACAACAGCAAGCCTCTGCTTTAGGTAGATTTATACTAGCTTTCCAAAACACTCCAATGCAGTACGCTAGGTTAACTAAAAAAGCTGCGTTAGACTTAATAAACGGTAGAGGCGATGCTAAACAGCATATATCAAGAATAATATACTACGGCGCTGCTCAAAATATTATATTCTCTAGTCTACAATCAGCTATGTTTAAATTCATGTACGATGAAGATGAGGAAGCAGAAGATAAGGCTAAAGCTAGAATGGCTAACAGTGTTGTTGATAGTTTCTTGAGAGGTACAGGTGTTTACGGAGCTATTGCAGCTACGTTTAAAAACATGATAATTAAATTTATAGAGCAAGATAAACGTGGGGGCCAAATGGATCAAGGTAGAGTTTTAGTAGAAATGTTAAACCTATCGCCACCTGTTGGATCTAAGGCTAGAAAGTTATACTCTGGTTTAACAACGTACAAATTTAATAAAGAAGAGATGTACGAGATGGACAAGCTTGATATTGATAATCCAATGTGGCAAACTGTAGGTAATACAGTCTCTGCTATTACAAACGTTCCAATGGATAGAGCAGTTAATAAAGTTAGAAACATTAAAGAAGCTTTAAACCAAAATAACGAAGCGTGGCAACGTGTGGCTATGATGATGGGTTGGAACACTTGGGATGTTGGTGTTAAAAATCAAGATCTTTTAGAATCTGGTAAAAGAATAAGAGATGCTAAAAAAGAAGATAAGAAAAGAAAAAGAGCAGAAGAAGTAAGAAAAGCTGAAGAAGAAAGAAAAAAGAAAGAAGCAGCTATGACTCGCTGTACCGCTAAAACCAGAAAGGGTAAAGGCCCACAATGTAAAAACTTAACAGAAAATAAAAACGGTAAATGCTATGCACATCAGTAAAAAACTATTAATAATACTAACATTTATAATAGCTTCTTGCGCAACTCCTAAAGAGTGTTGCTCACAAGTATTAAAGAAAGCTTTTAAGTTTTCTACTTTCTACGCGGCTGTAAACGGCGGAACATCTATATCAGATATAGAAACTTTTTCTGTTACAGATGGCTTACAAACATCGACAGTTAAAACGCCATACGATTACAATGTGGCTTTTGGAGTACGTAAAATAGCTAGATTTGGTTATGAAAACAGAGCTAATACTTTCTATGATGGAACTGAAGACTCTTGGTCTGATGCGGCGACGCTTGGTAAAATGAACGGTCTAGAGTTTTTGTTTGAAGTAGATTTAAAAAGACAGGAAGGTATAGAGTACTTAGATCAACATCACTTTTTGAGATATGTTAGGCCAATGTGGTTAACTAAAGTAGAGTATCTAGTGGATGGTTTTGCGGACGTAGAATACTATGAAGCGTCACAAAGATTTAGATACAAATTAAACGACAAACTTTCTTTTAACGTAGGAGGAGTTACTAGGTTAGCGGAGCCCTACGGTTTTGATCCTTTAGATGAGTGGTTATTGGAAACAGGTGACATACATTATACTTATTTAGCACTACAGCAAGGCTACAATGTAAATGTATATGAAGGGGAATATTTTGATCCTAATGGAAACTTAGTAGCGACAAGTAAAGATGTCTGGGAATCTGTAATTATACCAAATATACTAGCTACTTATGTGGAAGAGCAAAGAGACGCACTAAAAGAAGAGTGGAACCACTCTATAGTTCTTGGATTTGATTACTATACTTATTCAAAGAAATCATGGCTACATGCTTGGGCAAACTTAATGCCTTACCACTACGAAATGAAGTCTACGTACTCTTATCATAACTTTGTAGGTGGACAATGGTATGATTATTCAGGCGGATTAATTTGCGGCTGGAAAATCAATAAAAACCTAGGAGCTTTCGTAGAGGGTAAATATAACAAGTACTGGAATAGAACTTGGTACGATTTTAAATTTGGTATTAACTACATAATATTTTAAAAATGAAAAAAGAAATTTGCAACTTAATTAAGTTTTTAACGTTTGGCAAGGTGTGCTTAGGACACTGCTCCAGTAAATGTAAAAAGTAAAATGGGGTATAGACAAAAAGAATTCGGTGGATTTGTTAAGCCTCCTTTACAAGGAAAAAAGGGTTTATGGGCTAACATGCATGCTAAAAGAGCGAGAGGTGAATCTCCCGCAAAGCCTGGTGATAAAAATTACCCTACTGACGAAGCGTTAAAAGAATCACAAACGCCAGCTGCGATGAAGAAATGTAATTGCTGGGACGGATACAAGCGTGTTCCTGGAACTAAGCCTTGTGCTCCTGGTAGTTGTCAAAAAAAATAAAGTTATGGCATACGATAAAAAAACAGAACCACTAAAAATTACTGAAAAAGCTTATAATAAGCGAAATAAAAAAATGCGCTCAGAGCATAAAAGTGAAACTGGTAAAACACTAGGTAAACGACAAACTAGCGGTAAAGACAGTCGTAGAGTTTCTTTCGCTTGTAGATTCGCGGGCATGAAAGGTAGTATGAAAACAGCTAAGGGAGAACCTACTCCTTATGCTATGGCGTTAAAAAAATGGGGCTTTGGTAGCAGAGAGGCTGCAGCTAAATTTTGTAGAGCAAATAAAAAATCATAAGTTAAAATGGCAAAAGAATTAAATGAAAACACTAGCTTTAAGGTTAGTATTCAAACGTTGATAGGCATAGGGTTTGCTATGGCTACTATTATTGGTATGTGGTTTGCACTGCAAGCTGATATAGCTGACGCTAAAGAGCTTCCCACTCCGGATGTTACCCGCATGGAGTTTGACATGAAGGACCAAAACGTTCGACAAACTATCATGACTACGCAAGAAGATGTTAAAGAGATAAAAGACGACATCAGACGTATAGAAGATAAGATAGACCAGTTAAGATGAAAAAGATATGTATAGCAAACTACCTGTACGTACTAATAATGATATTAGTATTTACAGCATCAACAGCTTATGGTCAGATTAAAGTCATACACTTTAACGCTGGCTGGAACTCAGCTAACGATGTTGAGTGGTTCGATAAAATATCAGACGCTGGTAAGAAAAGTTTAAGTATAGACGACACAGAAATACAAAAAAAATATGCTATTGCTATTGTACCTACTATCATTGTTTTTGATGATGACGAAGAAGTCAAACGGTTTCAAGCAGACTTAAGTTTTAAAATGGCTGCTACTAGAGAAGAAGTACAAGATTATATTGAAGAACTAATAATGAGTAAATTTTAATGAAACATTTAATCACACTAATATTTTGCGTTAATATAGCGTTTGCACAGTGCCCTAACGGCACTTATTTAGACATTATAATAAACCCAGATCAATATCCAGAGGAGACGTCTTGGCTTATACTAGATAGCAACCTAGATACTGTTGTTACTGGAGGCCCTTATGATAATATAGTAGACTATTCACCTCAAGTAACTCAGCTTTGTGTGCCTAATGGTGATTACGAATTTGTAGTGAGCGATGGATATGGAGATGGTATGCAAGGTAGTTTATGGGGCGGACAAGATGGCTCGTACTACCTAGTAAGATGCAACGACACAATAGTTGAAATAGATTCAGCTAATTTTGGCTTTGCTGCTTACCATGGTTTTACAGTAGATGACTGCGCTCCACCACCACCTATTTATGGTTGCATGGATAATAGCTTTGTAGAGTTTTTACCAATAGCAACATTAGACACAGGTATGTGTTTAACCCCTAAAGTCTTTGGATGCACCGACTCACTAGCTTATAATTATGTAGACTCTGCTAATACAGACATATTAGTAGACAGTTGCACTCACACGTTAGAGTTAACAGACTTAGCTGGCAATGGTTGGGCTGGAGCGTATCTACAGGTATTTCAAGGTAACAACTTCTTAGGTGTATTTACTCTTGATGATGGATTTGATACTACGTTTACATTTGAATTAAGCATACTAGAACCTATTAGTGTTAA
>TARA_R100001463_G_scaffold49132_3_pt1 | contig 31772 bp, 30 predicted proteins | sample TARA_R100001463 | Tara Oceans TARA_R100001463 (sample SAMEA2622242) | marine metagenome | biome: marine biome (ENVO:00000447); feature: deep chlorophyll maximum layer (ENVO:xxxxxxxx); material: "saline water (ENVO:00002010), including plankton (ENVO:xxxxxxxx)" | depth 40 m
CTTCAGCCATTAATTTTTCAATATCTTTAGGCATTATCCCTCTCCAATCGTTGCAAGTATCGTCTCATTGCTGATTCAGATATGACAATGCCATAGTTTTCTTCAAGTAATCTTGCTACAACATATGGTCTCATCTTAACTTTATCTTTTATTACCCTGTCTTTTAAAGCAATCCAAAAAGGTTCTGCGTCTGGCGTAATTTTGCCTTCAACATAATTACCTTTTTTTCCGTTATGTGCTTCATCAAGCATGTCATTTATATTTACCATACAGATAAGTATAGTAGATTTGAGATGTATGTAAATGATTAAAGAAGAAATTGGTGGAGGTGGCCGGAATCGAACCGGCGTTGGCATAAACAACGGGCAGCTGTTATATGCTCTAACCTGGACACCCCCAACAGATGGAATACCGTGCTTAAGGTCGGAAAGGAGTACAACCCACTGTTGCCAGTTGCACGGTACTCCTAATATTATCCTTCCTTATACTAGCTGATTTAATTGTAAAGCAAAGTGTTTTACTTCATCTATATCTGCTAGTCTCGTTATTCCTGAACGCTTGCATATTTCTATACAATCTTTTAATAAGTTAGTTGAGTTCTCATTATGTAATCCAAATACATACATATCACTCACCCATATTCTTTTTTGTGGTTGTTTAGATAGCCATTGCAAAGCAGGGCCATCAACTAAGTTACCACCGCCAGTCCATCTATCTAAATAGTCTTGACTAACTCTCTTACCATTGCGTCCTATAATTCTTAACGCACCTGATTCCCATGTTCCACCTCTATCGTTATACATAGCTATAGTAACTGCAGGAAGCAGTTGCATTATTTCTAGTATATCTTCGCCACTAAAGGACATAGAACCTGACGCATCTATTAGTATCGTTCCACCATATACTCTTTGTTTTTGTTTGAATACTTTTTTATCCACACACCAACGATTCATATACTTTGGATTTACACCGTAATCCATAGGTCTATATTCTCTACCACCTTTAATCTTCGATTGTAAATTAACACTAAGATGTGGTTTAAATATATCCATTTTACCCCATTTACCCATATTATTTGGGTCTGGTACATAGTGCATATTCCCACCATCGTTAGCTTTCGAAAATATATCTTCTTTGTTACGGTTATTTAATTCATCAAGAGTCATTTCATCAAATTCACCTTCTTGTGGTGACTTAGCTTCCATAGTTTTCTTATTAGCAGATAAAGCTTTTTCTTTAGCTTCTTTAGCTTTGCGTGCTGACTCTAATACCTGATGTTCTTCAGGTTTTTCATTAAATTCGTCCATTAATTTATTTAAAATTAATGCAGCCTTTCTAGTTTTGGTATACTTACTAGTTTTTCTACCATATCCTCTCGTATAACTAATTATTCTATACAAATTTAATGCTTGACTATATGCAAAATTCATTTGCTGTAGTCTAAGCTTAGTCATTTGATTTGGATGGTTTGGAAAGTCCTCTTGCATAGACAAGAGTTCTTTCATCGATTGTAAAATTGCTGCATCTTCTAAGCTATCATTTTTGGCATAATAATATCTGTTACTATTACTTGGTTTCATATTCATTAGCATCCAAGCAGTCATTTCAAATACTGAACCGTTATAAAAAACACTTTCTGTATGTTCTAAAAACTTAGAAGGACATATTGTCCAATCATCAATCACTACATCCATAACAGATAAGTTATAATTAACACGAACTTCTTCGCATATTTCTACACATTTTTCTGATTCGTTTTCTTTTAACTTACCTATAGTTTTAGGACTCCACTTAGCATGGCCAAGTTCATGTCTTCTAATCATTTTGTTATGGTCACTACCACACAATATACATATCTCATCACTTGTAGGTACATACATTTCGTGTGATAGGTTAGATGTTCTAGGTTGAGTTGTATCTTCAAATATTTTCCAAGGTCCCTCTCCAGATGCTATTTCTGGAAAGGGTATCTTGTTACTCTTCTTCTTGTACATTTTTCAAACTAGTATCGTTAACATTCACATCAGATAATTTGATAGCGTCCAAAAGTTCACTACCTCTTTCACCGAATATCAATTCAGCTGCCATTTTCATGCCAACACCTTTTTGTTGTAACTCAAAGTATTCTCTCCAAGCTCTAACAGATATTCTTTCTTCCATATCTTCTGATAATGATGTATCACTTATTACTTGATGCCAAGTTTTAGGAAACATACTTAATGCCATAGGATGTATGGTATCAACATGTATCTTCACTGGGAACCTATCTTTAAGTGCCATTGGTAGGCTCTCTGGTAGGCTGTTAGTAGTAGCAATAACATTAAAACCTTTCTTAGGTCTTACTGTTTCTTTGTCGTCATTATTTAATGTCAACTGTGCTATATCTTTGTCATCAAGTATAGCATGCAAGAATGTCATAGCATCAGGACTAGCGTGGTCAATCTCATTGACTACTAGTCTTCCACCTTTTCTCCATGCTTGTATAGCAATACCGTCATGCCATTCAAATCCACCATCTGAGTTAGGCTTATAAAAGCCTTCAAGGTTTGCACTAGCAGTGTCCTCTGTCATGGTTATTTGATATACATTAGGTTCGCCTTGTAGGTTTAATCCTACTTTATTGGTTGCAGCAGCATATGTTTTACCAGTTCCTGGTGGCCCATATAGTAATATTCTATCGCTATTACCAATTGCTGTCTTTACTTTGTCCCAACAAGTTACTACTTTCGTAGCTGTATCTTCACTCATTGTTCTCCCTTCTAGAATGTGTTGTTCACATCCTGTAGCTTTACAAAACGACAATATATTTCTACAATGCCGTCTTCATTTTTCCTTTGTTTGACTTCAAACATACCTTTATCTTTAAGATGTCTGATATTAGTTTGAGTCATATTTTCTATATTTTGTTTAACACCTGATATCCAATTAGTAGATTCAGCTATCATATACCATTCATTAGGTGTAGATAGTAATGTTTCTACTTTATCATCTGTTAAAATTGTAGGTGTTTTACCTTTCCTACTATGATTAGAAGCCGGTGGCGTTTTTCGTACTAATTTGTTACTCTGTATCGCCATCGTTTTCCTCAGTTTGTTCTTTAAGCCATTCCTCTGCCATACTAGCTGTATGTTCAGAATGATTTATAACTTCATTCATTGACCTGTTAATCATTGAATCTTCATTATCTTTCATAACTACTTGTATGCTAGTTGGTTCGCTAAAGAACATACGATTGAACATACCACTATTACCCATATTGTGTAATATTGTATGTTGTTCTTGATAACTTTTATCGTCACTTACTCCAGATATCCAACCTGTCATTAAGCAAGCTTTACGATACGCATCAATTCTCATTGCCGCATCAATTGCTTCTCTAGGTCCTACTGCTGTTATTTCATATCTAGATGCAACTTCATCAAGTTCTGTTAAGTTAAGAAACTTATCATCCCAAAATGATACATGTTCATCATCTCTTTGATATGTCATTACTACGATAAAGTCATACAATTTACTATTAGGTAAAACGATATTATCTCTATATCCAAACATAGCTTTTGTTATAAAGTCATCCTCATTGCAATCATGGTCACCACACTCACAATGTTCATCCTTATCTTCATATTCTTCAGTCATATATTTTCCCTTCTTCTACTTCCCAAGGTTCAAAGTTAGCGTGACATCTTTCACACCACCATAATTCTGAATTGTCATCGTCAAATAGTAAATCACCATTACATAATGAACAATAGAATCCTTCGGGTATTTCTTCTTTGGTTACAAGTGCAAGCATATCTTCTATAATACGCTGCTCTATAAGCAGCTGTTTATTGTTATACTTCCACCATTTAATAATATTATAATTGAAATCACTTAATCTTATATAGACTTGTAAGTAGAATCGTTTATAATCGTTATATGTCATCCTCATTGTCAACCTTAATTTCTATTAAGTCAATTGAATGACTATCAAAAGTAAACAACTCATTGTTATCAGCTAGTTTCACAAGCTCATCAACTTGTTCGTCTATCTGTTCAGTAGTTGTTTCTTCCGGGAATGTAAATGTAACTACCACATCTTTATCCCATCCTTTTTTCATTGGATTCTCATAAACATATGCTTCACTCACTGTTCCTCCTTTTTTGCCTGATAGTTAAGTTCATTAAGAACTAATAACCTTAACCTGGCATGCTTAATCTGATTGTGTACTTTTATTTCTTCTACAATTTCATTACCACTAAACTTTTCATAATCATTATTAATATCTTTAATAATTTTAATTAATGAACCTTTAGGTAGCAATTCTAATTGTTCGTCTAAAATAGCCATAACACTCCTCTCTCTATCTTTTTTTATAGATAGCTCGTAACACACGATTCGTTTGCAAGCGTGGATTTTCAACCACAAGCTGTTTTTACTTGCATTCTTCTATTCTTTCCAAATAGCATTTGTGTGCTACAAGCTACCTATTTCAGTCATATTGCAGCAGGGTTACAACAATATTCTTACTATAGATAGCATGATATGCTCAAGGGAAAGTATGTTAGGCCACAAAGGAGGCAGCTAATGATTAACTGTCTTAGTTACTTACCTTCATACTTTTTAGCGTATAAACCTCAAACATATCATGCTACCTACAACTATATTCGCAAAGTAGATATTTATTTATACTTCTGTTGTAGATAGCACTGCTAGTTACACTAGTCTATTAATTCTGTTATGCCAGTCATCTTATTTATTTGTTCTTGAGACTTTTTAAAGTCATCTATATGTTTATCATATACTTCAGATGGCATTGGATATTTGTCAATATCAGTTCCTTCTTCAAACTCATACTGAACCATATCTATTATCTCAATTTCATATTTTATTGCAATATCATGCAATAGTCTCCAAGGTGGTCCCCAAGCAGATTGAAATGTGATTACTTTTTTACCAGCATTATTTCTAAATACTTCTGTATCACAATCTCCCCATTTAGTTCCCCAATTAGCATATTGCCAATCAATTACTTTGTATGTACCATACTTTTCTATTAGTTCTTCTTTACGAATGTCTAACATTGGTCTAGCACCTTCAGAATCTTCATACCAAGCATCAACTCTAACACCATCAAAATCTCTTGAACCTTGATGTATGTCTTTAAGTTCGTCTGGTACGGGCATAAGATTGCCTAATTCATTATTATTTTTTGATAACTCATCAAAGAAAGCTTTCACTTTCTCTATCTCGCCATCAATCACACAAGTATTTTGTGTCCAGTTAGGCATCATCACCTCCCAAATTATCTTCTGTTTCTTTTATCATTTTAGAAATCTCTTCATTGATTTCCATATTTGTTAATTTAACTGCGTCAGGCACATCATCTCTTTCATTTAGAAACTCTGTAAAATCATCTCTAAATACTTTGTGTGCCAAAACAGTTGCTACTGCATTTGCTCTGAAATCTTTAGATTTATTACCTAAATATTCAACAGTTGCTTGTTGCAAAGCTCCAATTAGTTTTAGTTTCATATTCATATCGTTAACTTTTTTAACTAGCAAATCCATAGCTTCATTGCTATCGATATCTAACTTAGTAACCTTTGCATTGTATTTCTCTTTTTTGGATTCACTCATTCTTCCTCCATTTGATTGAGTATGTCATCCAATACTTGTTCATTTCTTGTTACAAACGCAACATAATCATCCCATAATGTATCAAATACATTCTTTAAGTCTCCATTACCTATATCGTTTTCAGTTTGTGTTACAAGATTTATTGGCTGACCGTCTTCATCGTTTATGCTGAGTGTTAAATCAAAGAAATCATTGAAATTGTGTATTACTTTCCAATGTAGTGTTCTATTGTTTATTGTAATGTCAAACTCTATACCACCGTGATAATCTTGTATTCTTTCACCAGATGGATTGTTAGTAAGTATCATTACATTTTCTAACATATTATACATACCTAATGGCATTAAATCTGTAATACTACCAGCACTGTATGTATTTACTTCTTTAGTAATCATTTTCCTGCTCCTTTTTTCTGATTATCTAATTCATCGTAATAACTTAACGCATCATTACGAATACTGCCTTGTTCTCTACTAATCAATATATCTAAACTTTCATTAGCAAGTTTCTTACTTGCATTATCATCTATTACTTTTAGTGATAGTAAGTTATTAATTGATTTGTGTAATATTTCAATATGGTCTAGTAATTTATCCATAATGTCCTTTCTTCGTCTCATATGGGTGTTACAAGAACTCCCTTGTCCCAAAAAAAAGGTGCTAGGGGGCGTTAGCCCCCCAACAGTCCCTTTAACTATTCAGTGTAGCCCCATAGTTCCTTAGTCATAGCAGGTGCCTTATAGATACCTTTTATGACAAGCTGGGTGCCTCGATTTATCCATTCACCGTCATCACCTTTGTATGACTGTTCCTGAGCAACTGCCTCAATAAGTACAGGTTCCGTTTTAGGACGCCCATTCTCACCAACAGGTGCGTTAGCGATAAGTTGTTGCAGTTGAGTTGCAGTAGCATTATCAGCATTATTAAATGCCTTAGCGATACTACGATTGTTCTTACCTACAAACTTAACACCAAAGAAAACGCCGTTTCCCATAGTGCCCGGTTGTGTAGGGTCTTTAGTTATTGTTGTAAAGAAGCCGACTTCCCTTAGTATCCCAAGGTTAACCATTGCTCCCTCATATTCCTTTAATAAACTCATCATACTCCTTTCCTTTAAGTTATATTAATTGATTAGTTTAATATAATGAGTTATAAAAGAGAAAAAACATTTGGTCCTCGTTAGAGGGCCTACACTACATTTAATTTTAATAGAGATACTCCATAAGGGAACATATAAGTCTAAAGCAGTAGTAAGTTACTGCAAACTAAAGCGTTAGCGTTCATACCGTTAGGTTGCGTTAGCAAAGGTCGTTAGACCCACGGATGTTAATCCGGCTGTTCGTTAGAACATATGTAAGTAGTAAAAAATATGCTGGTAATTCAGTAATACAGTATAGGAGGAGAGCCTGTCAGGGCATGAGCGGGCCTATATATATTAATGTTTATGATTTAAATGTCTTTTTAATCCTTGAGTACTAGGTTTGTGTTTCTGCTTTACTGTCCTACCAGTCCCTAGCTTTCTGCACCCCGATTGCAACTTTACTTGTAATTAAATTCTTTCCAAATGTTTGTAATATCTTTCAATATAGCATATAATAATATCTAAGCAAGTATCTAAGAAGGATTAGTTTGAATGTCTAATAAGCCCCATAAAGTTTGTGCAGGAACAGGATGTAAAAAATGGTTAAAAGGGAAGCAGAGACGCTTCTGTTCTACTACTTGCAACAAAAGAACTTGGGCCCAGGAAAAAGCATCAGGTAAAGAGAATGTTACTAAAGCAATTAATAAAGAATTAAAGTCCGATACTGGTGATTATGCTTCTATAAGGAGGGGTACACACTATGAGAACTTTAAAGCAACCTATGCAGAAGACTTAGCAGGGGGCCTTATCACCACCCTAGAGGTATCAGAGGCCATTGGCACCAGTTCAGCTACTGTTTCTCGCATGCTCGCTGCCTACAAGATAGACAGAGATAATGAGATTAAAGCCGAAGACTGGCAACTAAGTGAAACCCAGACTGAAATATTACAAAATTTTTCTAGCTTTCGCTCTAAATACTTTGCTACAGAAACAGGGGAGAAATTCGAGACTGCAGACTTTCATGAAAACTGGATACTTAACATAGAAGACAGTATAGAGAACGGTAAAGAGTTATTAATACTATCACCCCCAAGACATGGAAAGACAGAACTACTTATACACTTTGCTATATACCAAATAATGAAGAACCCCAACATAAGAATCATGTGGGTTGGAGGTAACGAGGATATTGCCAAGAACGCATTAAGCTCTGTACTAGAACATCTTGATGACAATGACAGATTGATAGAAGACTTCTGTCCTCCTGGAAAGAATTTTAAACCTGATAACCGTTCAGGAAAGAACTGGTCACAGAATCAATTTACTGTAGGTACTAGAACAGTACCAGGTATTAAATCACCAACTATGGTTGCTATAGGTAAGGGTGGAAAGATTTTATCTCGTGACTGTGACTTGATTATTGCTGATGACATTGAAGACCATCAAACAACTATGCAACCTGGTGCAAGAGAGAACACTAGACAGTGGTGGACTACTACTCTCTCATCAAGAAAAGAGGAACATACTGCTGTAGTAGTAATTGGTTCAAGGCAACACTCAGATGATTTATATCATCACTTACTTGCTAATGATAGTTTTACAACAATAGTTGAAACAGCACATGATATAGCTTGTCCTATACCTGACCATTTTGAATCTGAACATATTGAGTGTATGTTGTGGCCAGGCAAAAGAACTTTCACTTGGTTAATGTCTCGTATGCGTGCAGCAGAGACTACAGGTGGTAGAAAGATTTATGAAATGGTTTATTACAATCAAGCTTTTGTTGAAGGTACACAAATCTTTACTATGGATATGGTTGATAATTGTTTCAGACCAGACTTGACGATAGGGCAAATACCAGGTGGATTGCATTTAGTTGCAGGACTTGACCCAGCTTCGTCAGGATATCAAGCAGCTGTACTATGGGGTATAAACTCTTATAGAGGTGAGCTTTTCTTAATTGATTTAGAGAACAGACAAGGTGGGGGAGTGAAACATGCTTTACAAATTATGTCTGACTGGTATCACAAATATGATTTACAACATTGGGTTATTGAAGAAAATGGATTTCAATCTGCTATAAGACAAGATGATAAAATAAAAGAATTTGTTTTAAGGTCAGGTATAACTATGCAAGGACATGTTACTGGAAAAAATAAACATGACCCTATGTATGGTGTAGGTTCAATGGCTGGTTTATTTGAAAATCAAAAAATACATTTACCAGTTGGAAATAGTGAAAGTATGGCTAAAATAAATGCTTATAAAACACAGTTATTATATTTTGATGGAAAGCCTGTTTCTGTGCGAAACAAAGAAAAAACTGATATAGTGATGGCTGGATGGTTTCCAATGAAAGTGTTTAGAAGAATGAACAAAGAGCAACTTGCTACTATGGGACTAGATTATAACGCAAGTCACACAAATTTCAAAGGAACCGACTATAATGAGGCACCATGGGGATAGAAAATATACAAATTAAAAATTATCAAGAAATAGTAGATAACGCTACTCAACTTGTTTCAGGGAAACCTAGTAAGCACAGACAAGTGCAAAAAGCAAGAATCAAAGCAATATTAAATGGTGGAAGTGAAGGAATGAAAGCTCTATTAGGAAATTCAATGGAGACATCAGATGCAGATTTATTACCTGCACCTAACATGCTTCAATCTGGTATTGATAGACTTGCTCAAAAAATATCAGGTATACCAGATGTTAGAGTAGATATATTAAATCACAATACTTCTGACAGAGCTAAGAGAAGAGCAGAGAAGTTAGAAAGAATTGTTACATCATATGATGAACATCAAAATCTTAATTTACAGTTAAGTCAGGCAGCTAGATGGTTGCCAGGGTATGGTTATGCTGCGTGGATAATAACGACAAGAACAGATAAAAATGGTTATATATACCCAACAGCAGAACTCCGTGACCCTTATGACACATTCCCTGGGAACTTTGGTCCTAACCAAGAACCTAGAGAATTAGCTGTATTAAGAAGAGTACCAAGATATAAGCTTGCTCAACTCTATCCTGAGTATGCTAAAGATATCTTAAATCCACCTGAAGAAGAAACATCTGAAACTGCTTTCGGAAGAGGTGGTGTTGGAACTCAATATCAAAATGATAAAGAAAACAATTGGGAAGATAATACTGGGCAGGGTGTTCGAATTATAGAATACTACGATGTAGGTGGAACTTATATTGTGTTTCCGGAAAAGAAAATGATTCTGGACTTTGTTCCAAATTATCTTTCTACTCCACCTTTTGTGTTTATGAAGAGAACTTCTTTTGATGAACTAAAAGGACAATATGACCACATCATTGGTTTAATGGGTATGATGGCCAAAATTAATATTATGTCATCAATAGCTATGGAAGACTCTGTATTTACAGAGACAAACATATCTGGAGAATTAGAATCTGGACAATATAGAAAAGGTAGATTTGCAATTAACTATCTTGCTCCAGGTACACAAGTTTCTAAACCACAAAATAATATACCTTATCAATTGTTTCAACAAGTAGATAGGTTAGAAAGACAACTTAGATTAGTAGGTGGTTATCCAGTTACTGATGATGCTCAATCACCTAACTCATTTGTTACTGGTGCAGGATTACAAGAACTTAATGGAACTATGTCATTAATGATTAATGAATATAGAGAAATAATCAAACATGGTATTGAATCTATGGATGAAAAAAGATTAGAACTTGATAGTTTGTTATCTGCACAATTTGAAGAATTAAGAAAAAAACCAATACAAGGTTATTATGCTGGTACTGCATTCTCAGAAAACTATTCTCCTATAGCAGATATTGGAGGAGATTATAGAACTAGAAGAGTTTATGGAGTTATGGCTGGTTTTGATGAACCACAAAAAATTGTTACTGGTTTGCAATTATTGCAAGCAGGTGTTATAGATGTAGAAACATTACAAGATAACATTGATGGACTTGATAATATTGCTAAAGTGCAAGAGCGTATTAGAAAAAATAAAGCTGAAAATGTTTTATTTGAATCTGTTCTTGCTAGAAGTGCTCAAGGAGACCCAGCAGCTACAATGGCAGTAATTGCTATTTATGAATATCCTTCTGAAATGACAGATATATTAAAACTGTTTTATACTCCACAAGAGCCACAAATGTCTCCTGAAGAAGAAGCATACATACAACAACAACAAATGGGTATGCAACAGCAACAACAAATGGCGGGGCCTGGACAACAAGCTCCTCCAACAGTAGCTGGTGCTTTAGGAGGAATGTAATGGAAAATCTTGATAATTTATTTTGGGATATTATTGATACTGAATTTGGTGAACAACCATATGGTGACCCAATGCCACCTATGCCACCAATGCAAATAATTAAACCATTACCAAATATAATAATAATGATTACTGATGAGGAAGGATATTATGGTACGGAAATCTAAAGGTGGTTACAGACAACCAACTCCTAGTAGGAAAAATGCTGTAAGTGGACCAGGTGCATTAAGTCAAAGAACTGATGGAAATCAACCAGTTATGAGATTACCAAATGCAGATTATGGTGAAAGTGCAGCTTTTGAACAACAACAACAAGGAGCTCCATTAGGAGATTCAGGAGGAGCTAATGCTCCATTTCCAATGCCAGATGCAGCAGGACCAGATGTTTTCGGTGGAACAGACTTTCCAGACCAACCAGCTACACAAGGAATACCAATGGGAGAAGGGGCAGGACCATCAAGAGATATAGCTAATAATGTTGATATATTATTATCTGCTATGTATCAAGTAAATCCTCACCCTGTTATACTTCAATTACTCAATAGTAGAAGTACATAATGTTTTTAGACCCTTTTATGGAACAGAGCTACTACATGGCTCAAAAGATGGAACAAGATTTAGTTAAATTATATTCCAGTCCTGAATTTAGACCTATTCTTAACCAGTTACAATCAGGTATGATTAGAGATTCTTTAGCTGCTCCAATTAAAGATAAACAATTAATTTTTGCTGAACAAGTTCTACCTGTATCAGAAACCCTTTCAAAACAAATGTTAGCTGATGAAGCTCAAGAAGAATGGGTATTACAAGAATCAAAAAACTGGGATGAGTTATCTGCAAAGTTTAGAGATGAAAAAATAACAGATGATATGCATCTTAGTGTTATGGATATACTTTCTGGTGGTTGGGCTCCAGGTGGTAGAACTCCTGATGAAGTAGGTGGATGGTCATTACCTATATGGGTAGTGGGTACTTTAGATGCAATTAGAGAGACTTGGAATAAATGGAATCCTTTACCAACTTCCGATGTATTACAATTTGGTGGTGGAGGTGTTCCTTATAGAGCACAAGGTCGTATTTGGAGATATTATCAAGACCTTAGAAGATATGATGAATTATTAGAAAAAGGATATACTCCAGATGTAGCACAAGCTAATATAGCTTCTTTAGTAAATATATCTGAAGTTCCAAACTTAGGTAGAGATTTAGGTCCAGGAGAACTTGAACAAAATATTGATTTTATGAAAGAAGCAATTAAATTTTCTGGAGAAAATTATATCTGGGCTGCAGCTAAAAAAGTTATGAATGGTGAAGCTGTCAATATGGATAGAAGCAAAGTATTCTTTTTTGAATCTATACATGCTGAAGAAGACCCAATATATAAAGAACTACTTTTAAAATTTAAAGGAGATGAACAGAAAGCTAAAGATTTATATTATTTAAAGGTTGGTTCTCCTATCAAAGAACTAGATGCAAATGGAAATATTAATTACACAGGTATAGATAATCCTAATAAAATAAAAATATTTGCTGATAGAAGAACTAATTACAATGATATGAATATTACTGAGTATGCACAAAGAGAATTTTTAAATGATGCTCAACAAACACCTTATTCATGGGGTAGGTATGAATCTGGCCAGATATATCAACCAGGTACAACTGCTTACAAAGTTACTTCTGGTTTATTAGATTTTGCTTCAGCTTTACCTGCTGAATATTTTACTGGTGGATTATTAAACTTAGGTAAGATTAAAAAATGGTCAAGAAGTACTGACCTCTTAATAGCTGAAAAAGCTAAAAGATTAAATCTTGGTCAAACTAGATATCTTGGTAATAAAAAGGAAGCTATTGAATTACACAATACTATTGTTAAAGCTACTAAAGATAGAAGTAAAGCAGGTAAACAAGCTTGGGATAATTTAACTCCAGATGAAAAGAAAATAGCTACTGCTTTAAATAATAATTCTGAAGATTTAGCTAGGCTACAATTAAACCCTACACAACTAGATGACTTAATACCAGAAGTTAAAAAAGCACTTAAAGAAGATAGAAAGCTTAGAAGAAAACATGGTTTAATTAATGGTAGAGTTCAATCTGTATTTGCTAAAGATTCAAGTAAGTTGATGGCTTTACCAGAATATCAAATAATCAGAAAACATATTGCTACTAGTGATTATCACACATTAGTAAATGATAATACTTTAAAACAATGGGTACCTGATGATGCATTTTGGAAACATATTGCAGGAAAAGATGAATTAGAAATTGATAATATATTTAAAGGTTTATTAAGTGACGGTGTTCATACAGCTCAAATGATACCACAAGGAGCAAAAGCAAATACAGTTATACAAGCTTCAGGTTTACCTAAAGGTTTCTCTTACATGACTAATGCTGGTATTAGAAAAATGACAGGTAAGTCTGATTTTGCAATGAGAAGTCTAGGTTCTGTTCTTGGTGAACAAACTGCTGCTGTTTGGCAGAAAAGTAAATTTGCAATGAGAACATTAAGACATTATGAGGATACTGTTCAACAAGCTAGAAAATATACACAAGCTTACAAAGTAACTGATGGTGCTGTTGATGGATTATTTGATACAGTTAGTTCATTAAGGTTTTATTATAAAAATAAAATTGACCCTAGAACTCAAGGTATTAAAAAATATCTAGGATTTAGTTCTAACTTCATGGATGGTTCTTCAGCTTGGGTTAAAAAGATGACAGCTTTAAGAACTGCGAACTACATGACTATGACAAATGGAGCTGAAGGAACTAGACAGTTAATTGACAATATGAATTTAAATGGTTTTTCAGCAGAATATTTTAATACAAGAATGGATGAATGGTTTAAAATCTTAGAAGCACCAGTTGAAGAACAATATCGTTTAAAAAATAATTTCTTAATTGATTATATGAATGATTCTATAAAACAAGCTACTAATAAAGTAAGAGCCAGAGCTGATGCAGCAGGAACTTCATATCAAGGTGATAATATTAATGTATTAGAAAAACATGCTAAGAAACTTATTACTGACTGGAATAGTGATAAATCATATTGGAAGAGTTCTGGTGTTGATGGTGAGGATGTTTACAACATGGTATTTCCTGGTTCATCTTCAGGTATTCTTTATGATACTAAAAAAATGTGGTTACAAGGAAAAGATTATAATATCTTAGTACCTAAAGCTTCTACTTTAGGAGAAATGACTGAAAACTATTTCCCATTCTTAAATCAAGATATTGTAGATAGAGTTGCAGGAAAAGGTTTTTTTGCTTTAGATTCAAATGACCTTAAGAAATTTTCAGGATACAAAATGGCTAAACCTCATTATAAAGAATTTGTAAAAAGATTTAAAGCAAGTGGTAGTAAAGGTGTTAAACAATATGCAGCTGAGATAGGTGGATATATACCTACAAATAAAACAATGGATGATGCAGTTACATTGATGTTAGATAGCTATACAAGAAAAATATTTAAACCTTTTGTTCTTATGAGAGCTGCTTTCATTTCAAGAATATTCTTAGAAGAACAAGCTAGAGTAGCTTCTGCACAATTAGATTCAGTTTATAATCATCCATTCAGATATTTAACTTGGGTATTTTCTCATTCAGAAGACCAACAAAAAGCATTAATGAAAAAATATGGAAACAATTTTGAAAACATTTTAAATAGCCCTGAATATAAAAACTTGATGCATCAAAATAATTTTAAGAATTTATTAGCAGACCATAAGTATGATAATCAATATAAACATTCTTTTAAAGAAGTTACATTTGATGACCCTAATTATGCAGATGCAATTTATGATGGTTTATTTAAATTAAGAAATGATGAAACAACAAGAATGGTTGCACTAGAAGGTGGAGTAACACCTGCTCTTATTGAATGGTTCTTAGGAAGTGAACAAAGACAATTACTTAGAAAAAGAGGTGGTCAAGATTGGCTCAAAGTTGCAACAAGTGATGAACATGCTATTGCTTATTTACATTCTAGAGAAAATCATATTAGACAATTAACCGGCCATACATTAGAAGAGGGTATTGATTATCAAAGATTTTCTTATAAAGATATGAAAAATATGGATGTAGATGCTTTTGAAGCAGCACAATTAAGCCATAGAACAGATACACCTTATCATGGTCATCAAGTTTTAAGAGATGCTATTGCAGAAGGAAAATTTGTAACAAATGATGGAAAGATTCTAGATTTAATGCCTGTAACAGATGATATAGGAACTTTAAAATCTGTAGGTGTTGATGATGAAAAAGCTATTAAAGATGCTATTAGAAGATACATGGAACAATATACAGATGATTTTGATTTTGGTGTTTTATATCAAAAACAATTTGATAATGAAGTACAAGGTATTGCCAAATTAGAAAAACAATGGGATGCTGGAGTAAACTTTTTCTTTGAAAATTTAGTCGAGAAGTCTCTTAATTATTTAAATAGAAGCGTTGTCTTTAAACAGTATTATTGGGAAAAGGTTATGGATATGTGGCACTTGTTTGATGCACCATTAAGAAAACAATATATAGATGAAATTAAAGGTGTAGGATTAGCAGATATATTCAGAATAAATGAAAAAGGTACTGATTTAAAGAATGCTCCTAAATTAGGAACAAGATATGGTGTAAAAGATGCAAGTATTATAAGTGACACAGGTAAAGCTTTTGGTTTACAAGCTACAAAAGAATTGCTATATGATGTGACAAAGAGACATAACATATCTCATAAACTTAGAAACCTTATACCTTTCCCAGAAGTTTGGTTTGAGTTATTAACTACATGGCCTAAGTTACTTGCAGAAAATCCTACAATGGCCAGAAAAGTTCAGTTAGGAATTAAAGGTGGAGCAGGAGCATCAGGCTTAGGATATACTGGTGATGGTTTCTTTTCAGAAGACCCTAATGGTTCAGGCGAACAAATGTTTGTATATCCATTTGGTGGCTATATGAGTAACTTGATATTTGGTGAAGATTCAAATATTAAAATGTCACCTAGAGGATATGTTACAGGTGTCAACTTATTAGGACAGGGTTTTGTTCCTGGACCTACTCCTGTAGCTGGATGGGCTATAGATAAAGTTCTACCTACTGGTGGAGTTGGTCAAGAACTTAGAAGTATGTTGTTTGGTGATTTTGGACCTCCTAGAGGTGATGGTTTCTTAGATGCTATTATTCCCGACCACCCTTCATTTCAAAAGTTATTTACAGCTATAGGTGCTTCTCCATTTGGAAATCAAGCTGAAATAGAATCATCAAGAGCAAGTACATCTATTGAATTGTTTAGGTTACTTAAAATGGAAGGTGCAGAAAATAGGTTACTTAACCAAGGAGAACTAGATATGTATCTAAGAGAGATATCATGGAAAGGTACTACAGCTGATAAATTACCACCAAACGAAGTAACACCAGATATCTTAGATTCAGCATTAAGGGCATACGCTAAAGATAAAACAAGTACTACATTTGCATTTAGATTTATGGCACAGTTTGTGTTACCTACTGGATTTACACCTAGATATTATGCAGAAGATAAAAATGGAAAAATGTGGGCTACACAGTTATTAGCTAAAGAGTATCAAAACTTAGTACAAAAACATCAAGGTGACCATGTAGCTGCATATGAATCATTTGTAAGATTGTATGGATATGAGCATGGTTGGATAACAACTTCTAAATCTGTATCTGCTAATAAACAAGCTTATTCTGAAAGAGTACTTGAATGGCAGAATAAAAATAGTAACTTACTAGAACAATTACCTAGAAGTGCATTCTATGCTTTACCTGATAACCCAGCAGAACAAAGAAGTTATCAAGAAATAATTAGGCAGTACGAAATAGGAGAAAGAGAAGTCTTATCCTTAGAAGAGTTTAATTTAGCTGCTAATGATACTATTGGTTACTTTATGTACACATCATTTAAAGAAAAATATGAAAACTCTGGTATGCCTGAAAATGAAAAGAATAAGTTATTTAGAATTTATAGAACTGCTTTAATACAACAATTGCCAGGTTTTGAAGCTACAGGTGGTTTAAAAAAACCAGCTACTTCTCAAGAGATATTAAGAGAAATGATTACTAAATGGCCTAACCTACCTGAAATACAAGAAACAGAAGCAGGTGCAGCATTTGTTAATGTATTCTTACCTAGATGGCAAGCAATGGAAACTCAATCAGAAAGAGTAGCTCCATCAGGAAATCCAACATGGTGGTTGTCATCTACAGATAATTTAGCTATTATGATGCGTGCAGACATGGCTAACTTTATAGAAGAAATAATAGTAGAATCACCTGATTTTGCACCTATTTGGACTAATATAATTAGTAGAATGTTCAGAGATGACCATGAAATGTTTAATCAAGGATAATAATGACCACTGAAAATAATAAATCAAGAGAACGAGGCAAAAAATTTAGACAGTGGATTCTTAGTTTATTTAACCAACCAGCAACTCAAGATTATCTGGAAATGAAATATGGTATTACACCTGAAGCATTACCTACATATGGTAATTGGGAATCAGATGTTGACTTTGAAAGCTGGATTTTTAATCTTGGTGGAGATGGAATGTTAGAAAGTATTGTAATAGCTGGAGTAGAAATTCCTATTAAAGAGCTTCCAAGTTATGAAGAAAATTTTAAAGAACCATTGGGTAGTACAGGATTTTGGGGAGGTGTATTTGATTTACCTGCAGAGTGGGATGATTACGCTGTAGAAATTTTAAAAACTGAAGGTAAGATAAATACAGTACCAGAAACACCAGAAACATATGGACCTACTGAATCTCCTGGTGCATCATTTACTGGTGAAGCAACAGGTGAGATACAAGAAGAGATGGATGCTGAAGAAGCAGCTGACCCTGATTTTCAAGCTTTAAAAGAAGGAACAGTAGAAGAAGAAGAACCAGGTTCTAAGTTTTATCAATGGTCAGATTTTGAAAAGAACTCATTAACTGAAAAACAATGGGAAGATTACTTAGAAGCTATCCAAAGAGGTCAAACACCAGCAGAAGCATGGGGTCAGGTTACATTTGGTGACCCAGCTAATTTCAATTACATATACACATGGGATGGTGAAAAAAGAAAACCAGCTTATTTTTATGATGAAGAAATTAGTCCAAATCCAATTCCAATTCCTATAGCTGCTCAACCAGTAAATCATATATCTGAAAATCTTTTTATGGGTCAAATTCATAATCAGTTTTCTCCAGACCAAGTTGAATGGTTAAAAGATTTCTTAATTATGAGTGGTGTAGCAGAAGATGGTGATTTTGCTGCACATGGTTTTGTTGATAGAAGTTTAGAATTATATTTAGGACAGATGATTGAAATGGCTAATACTAATTATGGTCATATTGCACATAAAAGTGATGACTATTACAAATTAATAGAATCTGGAAAATCAATATTTGGTGGAAATAAACCTGTTGGCTTAACTGAACAACAATGGTTTGAATGGGGATTGTTTGCAACAGTTAGTTCACAATATGGTGTGACTCTGGATAAATCTGCTGAAATTAAAGCAAAAGAAATAGCTCAAAAAACATTAGCTGATAATGCATTGCCAAGTAAAGAAACAATGGCTCGTAGTATTAAAGCGTTAGTTAAAGAACAAATAGGTTCTGATGCTACTGAAGAACAAATACGAGAGTACACAGATTACTGGATAGCTAGTCAAACTGAATGGGGTAAACAAATAGAGTATGCAAATAAAGTTGCTGAAGTTGGAATGGATATAGAACATTATCATATTAAATCTGGTAGAACTCTTACTATGGAAGAAGTTATGGCTATGGAAGCTGAAGCAGGTGCAGGTGGAGATACTTTAACAGGAATAGTAGGTACTAGAGATAAAGTTCCAACAGTTACAGACCCTTGGGCTTCTACTTACGATTTAATTGTAGGTGATTTAGCAGATGAAAAAGAAATTATAGAAGCTGGTAGGAAAAAGAGAGCTAAACAATCTGGTGTCTTACAAGCAATGGCAGGTAAGTTTTAATGGCTGATATATCAAAAGAAGAGTTTATAAAGGCGTTAAAAGCTAATAATACAATACCTGAAGCTACAAAATTAGTTCTGTTAGAAGCATTAGAGAATGCACCAGCTAAACAAAAGTTTGATTCAAAAGTAAAAGATTATTTAGATGGGATAAAAGAAGGATACTTAGAAGTAGATGAATTAATGGATTTCTTAGAAGATGAATTTGGATATGATAAATCTTCAGGAACTTTTAATGACCCAAAAGCAGCTAAAGAAGTAACAGAGAAAGCTAAAGAAACTACATCTAAAGAAGCTCAAGCTAAAGCTGACAAAGTTACTGAAGCTCCAGATATTGCTAAACAAGTTGTCTTACAAGGTAAAGAAGATGAATTTGTAGACCAGCTTGAAGGTGTTGGTGATGATGGTATTGTAGATGAAGGTGAGGGTTTTGATGATTGGATGGATAAAAGAAATAAAAGAATAGTTAAAAGTGGTGGTACAGTACGAGCTATGCGTGGTGGTGAATTAGGTAATCCATTTTATTATAAAGGTGGTGGAAAAGATGCAATAGTAAAAGTAGGTATTGAAGAATCAGCAGATGTAGTAATGCCAAAAGGAAGTACTGAAGATGATTTAATTAAAAAAGTTGTTGAACTACATAAAGACTGGTTAACTTGGTCTAACTTACCTGAAGGTTTAAGTGATGACCAATTGTTTGAATTACAAGCTCTAAGAGATAAACAATTAACAATTATGGGTAACTTACCTGATGATTATACATTAGAATATTACAGACCAGATGCTGAATCCTCGCATGCTAAAACATTAGTAGATTTTATAGATAATACAGGAGATTTTGATTTAAAGGGTGATGGCATAACACTTGAGGTATCAAGTAAAGGAGATGAATTTGGTAAACAGTTCTCTGCTTTAAATGCTACTTTTAAAGAAGGTGAATATGCTGGTAAAACTATAGAAGATGTATGGCAAAATGAAATTAAAAAATCTGGTAAAGGTAAACCACCTGCAGAAGGAAGTGTATTATTTGGTAAATCTTTTGAAGATAGCAAAGCTGCTTATCAAGAATTATGGGAAATGTGGGCTGTTGAGAATCCTCAATTAATAGCTGAATTGCAAGATAGAGTTAATCAAGGATATCAATTAGTAGATTCATTTGGTAAAGAAGGAACTGTAAATCAAGCAGAAGCTTTAACTAACATAATATATAATTTAAATAATGAAGAAAAAGCATTAAAAGCAGATGAAGCTAAAAGTAGACAAGTTCCATTTGAAAAAGTACCCACTACCCAACCAGGACCTGGAGTATCAAGAGCAAACAGTAATTATTGGGGTGTAAGAACTGGAGATAATTATATAGCTGCTGCTGAAGCTGAGGGGTTTACTCTTGACTTTACAAGTGAAGATGCAGGTAGTGGTAGTACTAAAAAGTCAGGTGCTTATGAACCAAACTTAAAAATAATGAGAGAATTTCCTCATTTAAAAGGATTATCTGATGAAGAAATACTAAATGCAACTTATAAACAAATTAAATTAACAAAAGACCTTAAATTTGCAAACCCAGATGAAGTAGCAGAAATAGCTGCATTAGTAGCAAAAGCTTTAAACAATGGTAAAACAATTAATATTGCAGGTAATCAAGTGTATAGGTTTCCAAATAAAACTCAAAATGATGTCGATAGATTATTTGCAGAATTTATGGATATGGTTCAAGATAATCCAGTTACTGATTGGAATAATGCTACTATTAGAAGTGGTGGCCAAAATGGATTTGATTTATCTGGTTTAAGATGGGCCAACTTCTTTAATATACCTTTTAGATTACATACTGGTAAAGATAAATTATATAGAATGATAGGTGGTGGAGATGTAGTAGGTGATATAAATGAATATATTCCTTTATTACAATATGATGAAAAAGGTAGATTTAATGATGAACAATTAAAAACACCAAAGAAAACTACTTCAAGTAATAAAGCTACAACTCAACCTAAAACAACTGAGAAGTTACCTCCTGATACTAGTAAAACTCTTAAAAGGTTACAAAGCGAATTTGAAAATATTAAAGATTCTTCTAAAGGTGTTAAAGACCAATGGTGGAAATCATTAACACAAGACGAACAAAATTATATTAAAACTCTTATAGAACAAAAGAATGTTACTGCATCAGCACAAGGTACACCAGATGTTAAAGCAACAGCAGAACCAGATATACCTACTAGAAAAACAGGACAAATGGAATTAGAACATTTTTGGTTAAACAAACAATATAATGAAATGATACCTGTTTCATCTGTTGATGGTGCTTCTAGTTGGAGACGATATGTTCCAATGGGAGTTAAAATTCATGATTGGGAAACAAACAAAGCTAAGTTAATAAACGGTATGCCAGCTGGAACAGCATATGAACCTGTACAAATATTAAGAGGTTATCAAACAGGTCTAGTGCTTCCTGAGACAATGGCTGATATAACTAAAAATCCTCAAAGCTTTATTAAAGATGGAGAAGCTACTTATCAAAGAACAAAACCAGGAGAATATGACCCTAGAACAGTTAAAAGTGTAAACAAAAAAACTGGTGAAATTAAAAAAGTACCAGGTGTTGAACCAGTTAAATTAGAAAAAGGTTCAGCAGAAGTTACAGGTTTAATTAAAGAAGGAGATATTATAACTTCAGGATTTGCAAGTGACGCTGAAAAAGATGTTACTAGATATATTAACCAAACAACAGATGTAGGAGCTAGACCTGCAGCTGGTTTTGGTGTTAATTATGGTGTACCGGTTAAAGTAGTAAAAGCTTGGCAATTACCAGAACAAATTACTGAAGAATTTTTTGATACACCATTAGCTAAAAAAATGGCTGAATCTTTAAATCTTACTGATGAAGCATTAAAAGAAAAATTACTTTTTGGTAAAAAGAATAAAGAAGGTAAAAATAGCATGATACCTTTTAATAAAAAAACATTCTGGAATGGTTGGTTTTATGAAGTAGAACCTATTGCATTGAATGATGAAAATTATAAATGGGAACAAGTACAACAAAAGCATTTACAAGCTGATATTGAAACAGATGTTGCTATGAAGAACTGGTTTGGTCATAAATATGGAATAAAGAACTTAGCTGCAGTTGGTGGCCTATTAATGAGACTAGCTCCTATAGTTGATTACGGTGAATATGCGTATGGTTTTGGTATCAAAGGTGTAAATGCTTTAATTAAACAAGCAGAAAAAGGATTCATAGGAGCTCAAGCTACTAAATATATACCTGGAAATATGATATATTCTAAATTAGCTAGAGATGTTGGAGATGTAAGAAAAGGCCTTTTACCTAAAACTAGAGGTTTCTTAGGTGAAATGGGTACTAGAGCTAAAGTTACAGCATTCGGTGGTAGGGAAGCAGCTAAAGGAGCACATACAACAGGAGAACTTTTCAAAAGTAAAATAGGTAAAAGAGTAACAGCTAAAGGTGCTACAGGTTCGGTTAAATATGTAGGTCTGTATGAAAAATATAACTTCCTTTATGGTTTATTATCTGGATTACTTTTATCGGGTATAGAGACATTAGGAATTATTGGTAAAGATACTATTGGTGAAAACAATATCAGAACTCAATTAGGTGGAGATTATGAAGCATGGGCTGAAAGTAATGGAATATTAGATAAGATAGGACCTTGGCCATTGATATCTAGCTTAGAAAGAGCTGAATCATTAGGTTATTTAGATGAAGGATTTACAGATAATTATATTAATCAAACAAATACTAAATGGATGGGAGTAGTACACGAATTTCTAGGTACAGAACATTATGACCAAATGGATAAAGTTAATGTTCTTTGGCAAGATAAAAAAAGACCTAGAGGTTGGTTTACTAGTTTCAATGATATCTTTGGATTAAGTTCTGAAGGTGCAATAGCAAATGCTGGTGTTCTTCCTAGAACTGGTTTAGCTCCTGCTATTAAAAGGTCTCCAATAGTTTCTGGTATTGAGATACCATTTGAAAATTGGTTCTTACCTAAAGTAGGATTAGATAGTTGGGTAGTAGAAGACAAACCTTTAACAATACAAGATGAAGAAGATTTTGCTAATCAAGTAGGACAAATACCTGCTACAGTAGATAATAATGCATGGCTAGGAAACATAGCTGACTTTGGAGATTACTAATGTCAATAGAAGAAAATAAAGCACAGATACTTAAAGTTGTAGATTCAGATGGAAATGAAACTGGTGATTTCTATGTTGTTATAGATACAGGTGGAGTTAAATTTGTATTCAAACCTACTCAATCATATGAAGAAACATTAGAAATATACAAAGATGTTATAGAAGTAGAAGAAACAGATTCAACAGAAATAGATTTTGAAAAAAGATTTATTGATGATGACTTAATGGTGTATTGGGGAGAAATAGACCAGTACACAGATACTACTGAAGATGTTATTAACAGTATTAAAACAGCTAGTGCTAATGAAATATGGTGGAAAAATGAGAGCTTTAGAAATGCTTATGTAGATATTTGGGAGAATAGCCATGAGGATGGTGTATTTGATTCTGATAAATTCCTTGCTGATTTAAGAGCTTCTAATACTATAGCTGCTGCATTTGGAGAAGAAGGTGTAACTAAAGAAACTTTTAATAGGTCTATTGATGAAAGATTAGACCCAGACCAATTTATATTAGATGATACATTTGCAAAAACAATGGTATATGAAACTGCTATCGCAGGTTTAGGTCCTGATGGTGCTGATATTGTTAATGATAATGCTGATTTAAAAAGAACTTTAGATTTATTAGCTTTTAAATACAATAGTGGACATTTTGGTAAAGTAGGTGGTGATGAAGCTAAAGCACATTTGAGTGTTCAAATTACAGCTTTGATTGACCCTTCATCTAGACTAGAAAATGGTGGTTATTATGAATTAGAATCAGATGTAGCTAATTCTATTAATGGTATAGAAATACCAACTACTACTAAAAAAGAAAGTGAAGTAGAAGAAATACTTAATCAATGGGTACCTTCAAGTCAACATGGTTCATTTGATATAGCTAGTGAAGCTGCAAAGTTAAGAAGAAATCCTTTATATAAAACAGAATTAATTGAAAAAGCTAAGAATGCTAAATTCGCACAATACTCTATGTATGATAAAGATATAGATTGGAATACTATTAAAGCTCAAGGTGTAAATTTAATTAGTAATGCTTGGGGAGTTACTCCAAAAGATGATGACCCTATCTTGCATGAAGTATTAACATTAAATGATACTAATAAAGCAAATGCATACTTAAGAGCTGAAGGTTTAAAAGTAGGTAATGAAAAAGTTAAGAATGATTATGCTAAAGCTGTAGCTCAAGCTTATGGTGATGACATAATCAGAACCCCTGGATTTACAGAAGGAAGGTACTAATGGCAAAACCATTTGTTGAAGGTGAAGATTTACAAATATGGTTATATTCTCCTGATGGACAAAGAGTTAAAAAACAATCTGGTAGAAGAAAAGGTGAAAACCAATCTGAAGCTAGTTATTACATTGATGAGTTAGGCTATACAACTAGTAATCCTAAAGCTGGAAAAATAGAAGATGTAAGAGAAATAGAAGAAGGTATGGAAAGAGCTAATCTCTTATTTAATTTTATGCCTGAACAAGTTAAAAATGAATTTGCTAAATCATGGGTAGAATTAGGAGATGTTGAATTAGCTAAATCTAAAGCTAGGTCTACACCTGCATGGGAAAATGAATTTAGTTATTTAAGAAGAAAAGATGGTTCTTTAGTTATGTCTGAAATAGAAGCTGTAGCTACTAAAGCATCTTATAGAGAATCATTAGGAGAAGTAGGTATTGTAGATACTTCAGGATTTGAACAACAGTTTGAACAAATGATTACTGGTGAAGTATCAGCACAAGAGTTTCAACAAAGAATAGATACTGTATGGAATACTGTTAAGAATAATATTCCACAAGTAGAATCAATGTTTAGAAATCAATACAATATTAGTTCAGATACACCTACTATATTTGCTGCATTAATCAATCCAGAGATACAAGATAAATTATTAAACGGTGAGTTAACATCATTAAGTATAGGAGCAGAAGCTAAAGCTGGTGGATTTAATAGAAGTTTTGCAAGATTTGATGCACTTAGAAAAGCTGGTTTAGACCAAAAAGGAGCTAGACAATTATATCAAACAGCTGAACCATTACTTGACAGAGCTAGTTCAGTAGGTAATGCATTAGGTATAGAAACATTAGAAGCTGCTGCTGTAGGTGACATGAAAGCTCAACAAAGAGTATCAAGAGCACAATCAGAAATACTATCCGATAGTAGTACTGTAGTAGGAGCTGCTAAAAATAATAAACAAGTTAGTGGACTTTTAGAACAATAAGTGTATAATAAAGTTTAAGCGTTGCAAGGTCCGCTTTAAATGACCGCACAACAGCTTTCAGGGCCTGCGTAGAAAGCTTGTACTAAAACCGCAGAGTAAGGACTTAGGATTAAAACCCTACCAAATTCTAAGTCAAGTGTGAAGGTAGGGCCGCAACTAATGTCCACGGGATTAGTTTGTAAGGTAAAACCGTGTGGAGGTACGATTATGAGTGAATTTGACGGTATTGAAAATACTGGCGTAAAAGCAATGCGTGATACCATTGATAGAAAAAATGAAGAAATCGCTAAATTACAAGGTGAACTTCATCAACATAAGGATGCAAAGCTAAGTACTGTTGTAAAACAGATAGGTTTAAATCCAGACAATGGTTTAGGAAAAGCATTAAAACAAGTGTATGACGGTGAGGCAACAGCCGAAGCTGTCGCAGAGTTTGCTAAGACTGAGTATAGTTATGAGCCAACAGTAGGACTTCAGGAGGTCACACAGACTGAACTCCCACCAGTTGTTCAAGACGATGCAAGGGCTAGAGTAGCTACACTTGACGATTATTCACAAAGTGATGTGCCAAGAGATGTTCTGAACGACCTTCAGGAAATCATTAGCAAGGGTACTCCGAAAGATAGTATCCGAGCAAGACTTACTCTGATGGAAGACGAAAAGAACAAATAAGTATAAGTACAAGATAGAGTTTACGGAGGTAAATCATGGCAAGCATAAGCTTGACAAATAACGCTATTTACTCACAGAAGATTAATAACTTTTCTGGTGAGTTATTCCGTGTAGGTGGTCAAAGAACTCCTTTCTTATCTGCAACTGGTGGATTAAACGGAGGTAAGGTTTTACAATCTACTTTCTGGCAAATCCAAGCAGCTGACAGTCACACAGTATCTTCTGAGCCAACAAAAGGCCAAGAAGGTGCACAACCAACTGAATATCTCGGAAGAGATAGAGTTGCGTTTACAGGTGTGACGCAGGTATTCCATAAAGGTGTCAAGATGACCTATACTGCAATGGCGACTTTTCAACATCAAAATCCATTTGACTTGAGTGCAAATATTATTAACTCATCAGATGGTGACGGAACAGTTACAGCAGCTGATAAATTATCATTAGCTGGTGGTAACCCAATTGTTGACGAGTTCTCAGAACAACTAACTCTCGCTCTTGAAAAGGTAGCTCGTGAAGTTGAATGGTTCGCATTCAATGGTACTTTTGCCGATGGTGCTAATACCACCCCAGGTTCAGGTACTAGAGAAATGAGAGGACTTTCAGAATATATAGCATTAAATGCTAATGCTAATAATACAGTAGCTCCAACTGGTACTGGCGGAAATGTTTATTATAACGACTCTGCTGGTGACGGTTCTGCTGCTGCTAGAGTTCTTTCATGGGATGCAATCGCAGGTGCTATGAAGCGTCTATATGATGCTCACGCACCAATGATTCAACCAGTGCTTTGTGTAAATCCAAAGCAACTACTTGACCTTAACAAGGAATTGTTAACTGGTACAGTAGGTATTACTGGAACTATCCTACCAAGAGATAGAAGTATCGCTGGTATCGACATTGATACTATCGTTACTCCTTTCGGTGCAATTGGTCTTATGGTCATCGACCCTAACATCATGCCTGCCGATAGTGCATTTATCCTTGACTTTGCTTTCATACAACCAGTATTCACAAATATCCCAGGATATGGTACTGTGTTCGTGAGAGACTTAGACCAAGACGATTATGCAAGAGTTGGAAAAGCAGTTTACATGGAAATGGGATATGACTTTGGTCCGCCAAGTTATCATCTCAAATTCGTTGATGCTGATTCAGCATAAATAAAAAATATTGAAGATTAGGGTGGGAATCCACCTCTCACCCTTTTCTTCTGCTATAGTAGAGAGACAATGATTAAAGTAAAAACAGTTTTAATAGACATATCGGAAGATAATAGTAACTCACTCAGTTTTAAGACTGATGGTCTATTGTTATCAGGAATTAAATTTCCTGCAGCAATGACAGGTTCTACAATTACATTTGACCATTCAATGGATAACTCCACATGGGCTGATGTAAAAGAAACTGATGGAAGTGATGTAAGTTATACTATATCAGTTGGAGATATAGTAAGACTTGACCCTAGTGGTTGGGCCTTTGCATCAGAAGGTTGGTTAAGAATTACATCTTCTGGTAATGAAGCGGCAGATAGAAGTTTAGAAGTATACCTAAGACATAGTTAGGAGGTTTTGTGAGTAATACAATAGCCGACCTAATTAATAGGACATATAGAGAATATCTAGAACCAGTAGATTCTGTAGAAAGTTATTCTTATATAACTAATACAGATTCTTTAAGTAGTGGTACTGGATTAACTTCATCAGGCACAACAGTAAAGTATGACGGTAATTTGTTTTCTGTTGAAGAAGAAGATGCATTAGATGCTGGTGCAATTATAGAGATTGGCCAAGAGTTAATGTATTCTACTGCATTAAATACAACAGCTAACGAGATTACAGTTAAAAGAGGACAAAGAGGAACTACAGCTGCTGAGCATGCTAATGGTTCTCTAATTAAAATAGCTCCTGCATTTCCTAGAAAAAATATTTATGATGCAGTCATTGACCAAGTTAAAAATTTATATCCTACATTATTTGCTGTAGAAACAATAGATGTTACAAGTGGTACAGGTTATAGAATATTAGGAAATTATGGTAGTGACCAAGATAGTTATAACTATTTAGTTACTCCAATTAAAGCTATATCGCAATATACAGATTGGAGTGCAGGTTCAGACCAAACAGGATTAACTTATAAACCTGTAGGTATTGAATTAATAGACTTACCTAATCCATTTACTTGGACAGATGATACAAGCACAGAAAGAACTAAAACATACACAACAGGCCCAGATGTAGTACATGCATTACAATTTGCAGGTATAGCTTCAGGCCATACAACATATGTAACTTTTAAAAAGAAATTTGTAATACCAACTTCTGAAGCTACTACATTAACAGCAGTAGGTTTAGAAACAGAATACGAACCTATAATTATGGCAGGTGTGGCTGCACAGTTACTTGCTGGAAAAGATATCAATATGGTGGATACTCCTTATATAACTGAACAATTAGAAGCTGCAGTATATCCTGTAGGTAGTTCTAGTTCTATTAGAAATTCATTATTACAATATCAACAAGTACTTATAAGCCAAGCTAGAAGTAATTTGAGGTCTAAATATCCGGAGGCTGTCCTATTACAAGGCGTTAGTTATCCTTCGTAATGCCTAGAATAGCCACTACTGATTTAATTGCTAACCCTAGAAGATATGGGTATGACTTTAGAATTGATAGATTATTACTTCGTGCTGCTATAGGTCCTGAAAGGCCTATGACTATACAGTCATCAGATGTTCAAGAAGGCCAATCAATTAATGTTAAACAAAATCCTGAAGATTTTACTTCTAACATAGGTCGTGTATTTTCAAGAAGTAATTTTTCTGCAGGCCAAGGGTTAGATACTGCACATAGAAGCAATGGACAACCTGATGATGTAAATAGATTTTGGGATAGTAAGGGTATAGATGTATTTCATGCAGATGATGAAACATCATATAGTGTACATTTATTACATACAATGCAAGATGAAGGCATCAACTTTACTAGTAGCAATAATTATTTGACACAAACTACAGATGGAAAACTATGGGTAACTGATGCTAATAAAATTTATAAATCAATTAATTACGGTGATACATGGACACAAGAAACAACAGGTAACACACATAACTTTACAGGTATAACTTCTGTAGGTAATAGAGTATTTGCTACTACTGCTAATAATGATAATACTGCTTCAGAACTTTTAGAATACACTAGTAGTTGGAATGCAAGAACAACTGCACAAACATCAAGTGGTGGTTTAAATGGTATATGGTTTTATAAAGGTGTATTAATTATTGCTGGAGATGATGCGACTGTAGAAAGAGTATGGGTTATAACTCCTTTTAATCAAACTTGGAGTTCATCAGACTTAGCAGATGGTGATGCTTTAGTTAGTTTTGAAAGTACACATAGTGTTTCACAAGTTATAGATGCTGGTGCTGTAATACTTGTAGCTAGTACTAATGGAGATATATATTCTATTAAAGATAATGCTGGTACTTGGGCTTTAAGAGGTCAGACACATATACCTTTTGAAGAAGTACATTCTATTGCAGCTACAGAAGGTATTGTATTTTTTGGAACAAAAGATAAATCTTCAGATGTAGGAAGATTCTATCGTGCAGAATTATTAGTTGCTAACGATTTACATGTACTAGGTCAAAGACAATTAATTAAAGAATGGAATATATCAGGACAAAATACTACACCTAAATTTATGTTTGTATCAAGAGACAGTGTTTATATGGGTATTAAAGAAGGTTCAAGTGAATCATATTTGTGGCGATATTATCTACCAACAGGTGGTATAGCTAGAGATTTGAAAGCAAGTGCTGGTGGTCTTGTTACTGGAATTACTAATTCTGCTGGTAAATTTATAATGGTTGTAGCTGGTGCTGATATATGGAGAGAAACATCTACATACGAAAGTACAGGTTATCTTATAACATCTGCAGCAGATTTCTTTACAGCTGAATCAAAACAGTTTGTAGGTGCAGAGTTATCTACAAAAGAACTAGATGCAAATGTATCAGTAGATTTATATTATAATAATAATTTTGAAGATTTAGATAATCCTGATAGTACTAATTATAACAGAGCTATTAACCAAATATCTGGTACAGGTGATACTGAAAAGCAAATAAAACCTGTAGCAAGATATATTATAGGTAAATTAGTTTTAAATTCTGAAAATGGTGTAAATACACCTTATGTTAAATCTATACAATTTAGAGCATTAGCAAGACCAGAACTTGTAGTAGCACAAATACCTGTAAATATATCAGATAGAGTAGAAAGGCCTGGAAGAAAACCTCTTAGGGTTAAATCTTTAGGTGAATCTGTTTATCAAGAGTTAAGATTGTTAGAAGGTGATGCTGTTACATTAGAAATATTTGACCCTAATGAAGTAATTAAAGGTGTAGTAGAGCAAATAAGTTATCCTATTACAACTAACTCTGAAAGAGGTTCTGTATTAACATATGCTACTATAACTGTAAGAGGTACTAGACAAACAACAGTTGTGGAACCTTCTTCTACAGTTGTCTTCGGTATTGGAAAATTAGGTGAAGTAAGATTTGGTGGATAAAAAAAATATGGTAAGATATTAATTATGTCAATATTGATAATGCTAAAGGAAGGTGGTAGTCTTGATATAGATGGTAATCCACCACCTATTGATGAAGACATTGACTTTACAGATGATGTAAGCTATTCTGCTATAGTAGGATTAGCAAGTTTTGGATTATCACAATTTGGTAATACAGTGAATACGGAGAAGAAAGCGTAATGACATTACAAACAGCAAAGTATAGTAACTTTTTTGAAACAACCTTAGATGGTGCAGTAGGTGCTTCAGATACTAATATGACTTTAACAGCAGCTCCAACAGACGGAGCCTCAAATATTTCTGCACCTTATTATTTAGTATTAGACCCAGATAGTGTAACTAAAAGAGAAGTAGTTTTAGTAACAGGTTCATCTGGTACTACATTAAGTGCAGTAACAAGAGATGTAGAAGGAAGACATTCACCAGACCCATCACATGCTGATGATGTAACAGTCCGTATGGCTGTTGTTGGAGAAATGTTTGAAGATTTACATGACAGACTTAATGATGTAGCTTTAACAGGAGATGTTACAGGTACTATTAGTTCATCTACACAAGATATAGCTACAACAATAGGTGCTAGCTCTGTACAAGTAGGTAACATAGATTTCTTAGTTGATGAAGATAACATGTCTTCTGACTCAGCAGTCAAGGTTCCTACACAACAATCAGTTAAAGCATATGCAGATACTATGTTACCTAAAGCAGGTGGAACATTAACAGGTGGATTAAATGCAGGAGACCAACAAGTAAGTGCTCTTGTATTAAAAGATTATGCTGAGTTAGAAGTAGCGGTTACATCAGCAACAACATTAGCAATTAATTTAGCTAATGGTAATTGTGGCACAGTAACATTAGGACACAATGTAACAGATATAGATTTTACAAATGTGCCAACAGATTTTGCTACATTTACTTTAGTAGTAACACAAGACGGAACTGGTTCTAGAACAATGGCAATCAACGCAATAACTGTTAATGCAGATAGTCATCAAACAGCTAAGACTGCAGGTGGTGCAGGACTAACACTATCAACCGCAGCAGCATCTGTAGATATGATTACATTTTTATTTGTAAATGAAACACCATATTTATTTAGCCAGCTAGCGTTTGCATAATGGCTCCATTAGGTGCGGCTAGGGCCTTAATCACA
>TARA_R100001463_G_scaffold35849_1_pt1 | contig 30848 bp, 54 predicted proteins | sample TARA_R100001463 | Tara Oceans TARA_R100001463 (sample SAMEA2622242) | marine metagenome | biome: marine biome (ENVO:00000447); feature: deep chlorophyll maximum layer (ENVO:xxxxxxxx); material: "saline water (ENVO:00002010), including plankton (ENVO:xxxxxxxx)" | depth 40 m
AATCAGATGGTCTTGCACTTGCTATAGAAGATTTTAAAAAACTTTAATTAACAAACAAGGAAACACAATGGCAAAAAAACAAAAAGACAAGCCAATGTTAAATCTCGATGGCAAAGAATACGCAATCGAGGATATGACAGATGCGCAAAAAGAACTAGCAAATGAAGTAGCTAAAAATCAAAATCACGTTAATGACTTAAACAATAAACTAGCTACAAATCTGCACGTAAATGAGCAGTTGAGTGCTACGTTGAAAGTCTTTAATGAGAAGCACCAGCAAGGCGTTAAAGAGCTTAAAAAAGCAATGGAGCCTACTGAATAAAATGGTAGTTCGTAAATGCGCTCATAATCACAATGTAGTGATTCATTTAAATAATAAACCTAATATGATTAAAAAATTAAGTGAATCTAAAACATTGAAATATCCAAATAGTAAAAAATATTTTCTAGTAGTAAATGATATAATTAAAACTAAATCTGATTCATTTAAGACTATTGAAAACGCTTTTGTTGACGAGTGTGCAAAGCTACACGATTCTGGTAATGGGCGCATTGACCTTGTTAAACATAAATTAATTGACAACAAAGTGGTGTTGAGATAATGGATTTTTTAGCTATTTATGGCGAAGCGGGAATGATTGGTGTAGTAGGTGCGATGTTCGTTTATTTAGTTATTTCATTATCTAGAAAGAGCGAAGCTCAGCAACAAGCACTAGAAAATTTAAAAATTGAAAATAAAGGTCAATCTGAAACTTTAGAAAATATGGAAGGCATGATAATAAAGCTTATAAATAGGTGGAATGTCTCAGATGATAAACTAGATCGCAAGTTTGATGCGCTTACAAAAGATGTTAATTCAGTTGATAATCAAATTTCAGAAGTCAAAGGTTCTTTAAGTAGAATAAATGGAAGGCATTAAATGGTAATGTTTACTTTAATATTTTTTATGTTTTTAGGAGTTTTATTTATGGTTGAACAAAAAAATGGATAGTCTCAAAATCGCTTCAATTAGCTTTAGTAATTACTTAGTGCACCTTTCAGGTATTCACGAGTTTTTACAGGTGATTGTGGCTCTTTTAAGTATATTTTTATTAATAAAGAATCTAAGGAATAAATAATGGAATGGCTAAGTAATAATTGGGAGTGGGTTTTATTAGCTTTTATGGTTTTAGAAAAAGTTGTAAAAATGTCTCCTAGCGATAAAGATGATATTTTATTAGATGTTGTTTTTAACGGATTAAAACAAATGTTAAAAAAGGATAAATAAATGAGTATGTTATCAAGCTATGTTAAAAGGCAAATAAAAAAAATGGGCGTTAAAGGTTTTATTATGAAAGTTTTAGATATAATTGTAAAACTAACACCAAGTAAAAAAGATGATGAAATGGTTGTAAAAATTAAAAAAGTAATAAAGGAATTTAAATAATGACACATTCAATAATAATTCTCTTAACAACAATAACCCTTAGTAATGAGCCTCTAGATTCTAATGACAAACATTTAGATCAATATGCTATGATGGAAGAAGTTAAAAAGAAAAAGAAAAAAGGTAAGAAAATTGGTGGCAATAAAGGAAAGAAATCTAAAAAAGGCTTTTTCTCTAAAATATTTGGCAGTAAATAATGGCTAGAGATCCACGTTTAAAAAGGTTTGGTTTGAAAGGTTTTAATAAACCTAAAAGAACACCAAGTCACGCTACTAAATCTCACGTTGTATTGGCTAAAAGTGGATCAACTATTAAACTAATTAGGTTTGGACAACAAGGAGTCAGAGGTGCTGGAAAAAGACCTAAAACTGCTGCACAAAAAGCTAGAAGGAAATCATTTAAAGCAAGGCATAGAAAAAATATTGCAAGAGGAAAACTCTCTGCTGCATATTGGGCAAATAAGGTGAAATGGTAATGGCTAAAAAAGTAAGTTGGACATGGCGAGGAAAAAGATATAGTGGAACATTTATAAGGGAAACAAAAAAGCATATTTTTGCTAGAACTAAAAGTGGTAAAACTAAAAAAATAGTCAAAAGAAAATGATAAATAAACAACAAATATTAAAAGTAATTAAAACGACTTTAAAAAAATTAGATGCTAAATATTATTCTGATCAAGCAGTTGATTTAATTTACAATACAGGTTTAGTTGAGTCTAATTATCAATATTTAATGCAATTAGAAGATGGTCCAGCTAGAGGATTTTTTCAAATGGAACCTGCTACTGCAGTTGATATATGCAAAAATTATTTATGCTTTAGACCAAAACTATTAACAGAAATAGAAAGTATTTGTTTTTTAAATCCTTATATTTTAGTTGCAGCAAAATCAGAAGAATTAAAATTCTTATTAGCAACAAATGTAGCGTTACAAATTATTTTTTGTAGAATACATTACAGACGAGTGCCAAAACCTTTACCATATACCCTAGAAGATCAAGCTGTATATTGGAAAGCATATTATAATAGCCATTTAGGGAAAGGCACTGTTGAAAAGTTTATAGAGATATGTAAATGATAATTAAAGAAAAAAATGAAAATTTATATGATAAAAACAAAAACATATTAAGTTGTGTTTATTGTAATTCTATGCAAATCCATAAAGACGGAAAAACTAAATACGGAAAGCAAAGATATTATTGTTTAAGCTGTAAAAGGAGAAGTGTAAAAACAAACACTATTTATAATAAAGACTTTAACCAAGAAAAAAACCCTCCTAATAAAGAAATGGATATTGAGGAGTTAATTAAATACAGAGTCAAAAAGTTTAAAGTAAAACAAAAAAGAGATTTTTATGAAAAATTAGTAAATATAAATATTAATCTTGATGGTCCAATAGGAATTGCTCATTTTGGCGATCCTCACGTTGATGATGATGGTACAGATTTATCTGAAATATTTGCTATTACAAATTTAATTAACAAAACCGAAGGAATGTTTGCTGGTAATTTAGGCGACATTCAAAATAACTGGATAGGCAGACTGGCTAGGTTATACGCTAATCAAACCACAACTGCGAAAGAATCTTGGTTGTTATCAGAGCATTTTGTTAAAAGTTTAGAGTGGCTTTATTTAGTTGGTGGAAATCACGATGTTTGGTCAGGCGATGGCGATCCTCTAGAATTTATAATGAGAAATAGTGAAACTGTTTATAGCAACCACGGTGTTAGAATAAATTTAAAATTCCCTAATAAAAACCAAGTTAGGATAAACGCTAGGCATCAATTTAAAGGAAATTCAATGTGGAATACTGCTCACGCTATTAGTAGAGCAATTCAAATGGGTTGGCGTGATCATATTTTAACTGCAGGGCATATACACGTTTCTGGATACCAAGTTTTAAAAGACCCTAGTTCAGGGTTAATTTCTCATGCGTTACAAGTAGCAAGTTTTAAAAGAATGGACGAATATGCAAATAAAAACGGAATGGATGATAAAAATATATTTAATTGCCCTGTAACTATTATCGATCCTAAATATTCGGCTGATGATAATAGGTTAATTACAACAATTTTTGATCCACATGAAGGCGCAGATTATTTAACATGGAAAAGATCACAGAAATAGAAACAACATTAGACACTGACTATAACGCTTTTGAAGTTATATGTAGATGTAAAGAGATTGCAGAACACTTAGATGTAACAAATATTATAATAGATAATCAATGTTATGAAGAAAAAGAAATGTTGTTGGAATTAATAAGTAAAATTAAAAGTTTAGAACTGGAGATTGTTGACTATCCCCATAGACCAGAGGCAGAAGCATGAGCACATATTACGAATCATATTGCAACACAACCACAGACTTATCGTTTGTAGAGCCATATTTAAGTGAATACGACCATAAAAAAGTTTTAGCTAGTAACTTTACCACTACGGACACAACGAACCTCTATCAGCTTAATAATACAGGGTATATTTCTCAACTTTACAAAGATGGCGTTGAGATGACTTCCGTAACAGATACGCCAAACGCTGATAATGAATATAATTATTCTAGTAGCACCGATTCTTTTCAGTTTTTTCTAGCATCTTCATCTGTATCGGCATTAAATAGCGCAGTTTTTGAAGCATCTAGAGATTGGAGTGATTTAAAAACAGAAGCAGTAAAAAGAGCAAGTGACTTTATTCGTTCATTATTACCATTTCCAATTTATAAAAACAAAGGTGTTGGAACTTCTGACGCAGTAGCAAATGACTATCCAGAAATAATAGTGCGTAGTACGGCAGTAATGGCTGTAGAATCGCTGATTAGACCTTATGATGTAGATAAAGCTGACCAAATAAAAAGTCAGGCTATAAACGACCAAAATACAGGTTGGTTGGATATGCTAAGAAAGGGTGAAATTACATTATATTCTAGCGAATCAGAACAAAAGCATAAAGGTGTATTAAAAGACGTATCTGTAAACGCAAATACAACTGGTGGAATTGTAGATGTAAAAGGTCGAGCTAGTACACAATGGGATGCTATAAAAATTATTATATCAGCTGGGGGAACAATTACAGCAGGTTCTGCAAATACAAGCGTGACATATTCTAGTTTTACTAGAAATGAAAAAGGTTTAAAAATGAACCAAGATACAACTGAAGAAATTATTGATTGTGGATGGCAATCCGTAGGGCATGATATGTGGGTAAGATTTTCACCTGGAGTATATACTACAAACGATGAATATGAATTAGAAGTTAGTGGCGTTGTAGATCAAGCTTTTACGCCTATTAAAACAGTGAGAACAAGCAGATATTAATATGGCAATAACTTTTACAAATACAATACATGATAAAATAATAGATAGTTTAGCAACTATTATTCATAATGAATTTAATATTCCTATTAAGTATAGCGAACACAGAGGAAATCAATCTTTCTTATTAACGCCAGAATCAGATGCTTTTATTGAACATTTAAATAGTGGAATAACACGAGAATACACTGTAAATATAGAATATCAACTAAAATCAGCAGGAGAATATTCTCTAAATAATTTAAAACAAGTCAGTAATATTATGGAAAGATTTAAAAGGTTAGTTTTTAATAATATTAGCTATTCAAACGGAGATGTTTGGTTTGATGCTAGAGTAACAAGTATTGAGTACATTCAAGATGAAGATGATAAAACTCTTTTAAAAGGTCTTGCTGTATTTAATTGCACCAATATAGAAATAATATAAGGAATCTATAATGAAGAATAAAAAAAAATACAAGGCAACTTCAACATTTAATGTAGATGCCTTTGATAATTACAAAGGGTTGGGCAACGATAATCATGCAAAGCTATGCAAAGGTAAAATTGTTGAGCTTGATTTTGAACCAGCTGAATTACTTAAAAATAAAATGCTCAAAACAGTAGGAGAAAAATAATGGCAACATATTCAGGAAATCAATTCCTTGTCTATATAGGTCAACATGCAGCAAATCAAGGTATCTTAACTCAAAACGCTGATAATGCTCTACATAGATGGAATTTAGAAACAGTAAATGATATAGACTTTAGCGCAGGAGTTACACAAGAGTTTATCCCAAGAACTGGTCAAAAAGTCTTTAGAGAAGAAGATTTGTTTACAACTCAAAATGGTGGCTCTTATACAATGGCTTTTGACTACTTAGTGGATTCAGAAGAAATATTGCAATTGTTACTAAGATCAGCAATGGAAGTAGATGGAACTACGGGAGTTTGTCACATGACTGGAAATCAAGGGCATTCTGCTCAATACGCAGTTAATACATCAGCTCCAGACTTTTCATTACAAGTTAGTATTGTAAATCCAGATTCTGACCAAACTCGATTATTGCACTCTGCAGTAGTTACAGAGCTTACTTTGTCAATGGACACTGGTACAAATGGTGGTAGATTGAGGGCTAGTGGAACATTGTACTCTGGTTATAGACCTACTGTTGGAACAAACGCAGTTTCTGATGGTTCTACAGCTTCAAATACAGATTATGCTTTTGGGTTATTTGATTGTCACGCAGTTGAAATTGCTGGAACTCAAGTTACGTGTAAATCTTTTTCTGTAACTATTTCAAACCCAGCAGAAAGAGTTGGTTATCAAATTGTAAATAGTATAGATGGGGAACCAACTGATTACATAAGGAATCGAGCTGATGTCACTGGCTCTATAAATGTAAAAATGGATGATACTTCTGTAGCTCAATTACCATTCTATCTAGCTGGTACTTCAAAAGGTATTCTAGTTGGAGATGAAGGAACTTCAGGTGGTGGTAGTGCATCAGATATATTTATAGAAATACCAACTGCAAAATACACTGGACATAATGTTGATTTAGGTTCAGAAGGTGGTGTTTTTATTGAATTACCATTTCAAGCAACTGCGACTGGAACAAATAAACTAATAACAGTTCTAGCAACTTAATAAACAGGGAGGAATAAAATGATAGTAAATACAAAGCATGGCGATTTTGAATGTAAAGATATTACAAGAAAAAAAAGGCGCAGTTTATATAGGAAAGTAAAAGAAGTATTTGCTGACCTAGAACAAACTAAAGTTCATGATCTTGCTGATGAATTTGCATTAATCGCTTTTGGAACAGAAGAAAAAGCAGAGGAGAGATTAAAAGGATTATCTGCATTGGCTGAAGATGAAGTTTTAATGGAAATTATAAACTCTTATATGGGTTTTAATTCGGGAAACATAACTGGCGATTGAGAACAGCAGTCTGGTTCTCCCAATATGGTCTGCCAGACGTTGAGTATTTCCTCCCATACAAAGCTCGGTCGCCAGTATTATTAAGGGTTTTAACTTATCAAAATAAAGGAGATTTATTTGATGAAATTGATAGATTACTTAAAGATAAAGGCACTCACAAATTTGGAGTTGGTCAAAGTCTTTTTTATCAATTGCCCTTATTTTGTAATCCTAGTGTACTTATCCCTAATTGGTGTTGGGAAATGATAAACGATTATCAAAGCGTAAAAAAGTTTCATATTCCTATCGCTAAGAGCTTAGATTCTGCTAATGCTTGGCAACTTGATTGCTTTAATATAATAGATCAAGAAATAACAAGAATTAAAAACCACGAGAGAATAAAAAATGGCTAAAAATGTAGTTTTAAAAATATCTCAAAAAGGTGCTAAGAAAACAACAACTGCTCTTAAAAATGTAGGTGGAGCATTAACAAGTATTGGAACAAAAGCTGGAATTGTTACGGCTGGTTTTGGAATTTTATCTGTTAAATTAGCTGGAGACTTTCAAAAGAGCCTTCTAGAGGTTAGTACATTATTAGATAAAACGAACAAAAGAACTCTACCAGAAATGAGCAGAGAACTAAGAAATGTTGCATCTGCTAGTGGTTTAGCTCTTAGTTCTATCAGTAAAGCCAAATATGATATTGTTTCAGCTGGATTTTCTAAAGCATCGGATTCAGCTAAAGTTTTAAATGCTTCTTCTAAATTAGCAGTTGGTGGAGTTACCAGTGCAGCAGAAGCTGCAGACCTTCTTACAACTGCATTAAACGCTTATGGAAAATCAGCAGAAGAAGTTGACGCAGTTTCAAATACTTTATTCACAACTGTTAGGCTAGGTAAAACTACAATGGGCGAACTTGCTGGAAGTTTAGGCAGGGTGCTTCCTTTTGCTAAGTCTATGAATTTAAGTTTAGATGACGTTGGTGCATCAATGGCGACTCTTACTGCTGCAGGTATAAATACAGCAGAAGCAACAACAGCTCTTACTAGTGCAATTACATCTTTATCTGCTCCTGGAGATGCAGCAAAAGAAGCTATGGAATTGGCTGGGGTTGAAGTAAAAAAGTTTGATGATGGAACTGTCGATCTTGTCAAAACAATAGAACAATTCCAAGGACTAGATCAAGAAACAATTAAAAAGTTTATTCCTAATATTCGTGCTATTGCAGCAATACAGACAATGGCTAATAATTTTGGAACTCTAGAAAATAACGTTGTAGAATTTAACAGAGCTGCACAAGAATCAAACGCAACCGAAATTGCTTTTAATAAAATGACAAGTGCTTTTAATACTCAATTTGCTATGTTGAGAAATAATTTTCAAGGTATAATGATTGAAATTGGTAATGTCATCATAGAAACAATACAACCCTCTATTGAACAAGCTAATAAAGAATTTGAAAAGTTAGGAGATATAGGTTGGGATAATATAGGTAAAGCAATACAAGAAAGACTCCCAGCAATAGCAGTTCTTTTACAAGAAACAATGCGAATTGCTTTTGAACATATTGAAGGCAGAGCTAGTATTATGGGACTAACAATTAAAGAACATATAAAAGATGCGATTCCTTTTGTTGAAGGAGATTTTGAATCATTAAAACAAATGAGTGACGATTTAACACAAAAAACTAGCGAAAATACAGCAGAACTAAAAGAGCTATATACTAAAGCCTATAACGGTATTCTAGAAAAAGCTCAAGAAAATCGTGATGCTCAAATAGAAGTAAATAAACAACTTTTAGAGCAACAAAATGCAGATTTACAAGAGAATGAAGAGAAGAAAAAAGAAATTGAAGATGCCTCAAAAAGTAAAAAAGCTGAAGATGTTGCAGAAGCAATAAAATTTATATCTATGGAACAATTTGAAAGAAATAAAGGTATTGCATTAATAAATAAAGAAGCAGAAGAAATGAAACGGGCTGGAGTTTCAGAAATTGATATAAAAACATTTATTGCTAAGAAAACTGTAGATTTAGAAAGAGTAAAAAGAGCTGCACAAGCATCAACTGTTTCTTCATTAGTTGGAGCTTTAGGACAAGCGAATACTGCATTTAAAGGCTCTGCGCTAGTATCAAAAAGACTTGCTCAAGTACAAGCAGTAATAGATACTTATGCTGGAGCAAATAAAGCATTAGCTGCATCGCCACCACCTTTTAACTTTGTTGCTGCAGCTGCAGTAGTTGCTGCAGGACTTACGAATGTTGCCACAATAGAATCTCAAAACTTTGCTTCTGGTGGTATTGTTCAAGGCGCAGGAAATCAAGATACTGTTCCAGCAATGCTAACTCCAGGTGAGTTAATTCTTAATCAAGCACAACAAGAAAATCTAGCAGGTAATTCGGGAGGTGCAATTACGCTTAATATTTCTGCTCCGTTAGTAGATGAAACAATACTAGATACAATTATACCGGCTATTGAAAAAGCTAAATCAATGAATATAGCATAATGGCTTTTTCTAGTAATATAAAAAAATCTAATATATCAGAAAACTGGTTGTTCCAACTAGAATATTATAATGGAGATTCTCAAGGAGATGGGGGAGGTGGATTTGATCAGATATTTAGAAGTGATGGCACTACTGCTAATTTAATAAATGAAGCTTTTGATGATACTGATACAAGTCTTTTAGTTGATAACAATACAATGTTTGAGGCTGGAGACTTTATTAAAATAGATAGTGAAATTATGTTAATTACAGAGGTAAGCTCTGGTGCGCCTGTAATAACAGTAGTCAGAGGGGCAAAAGGAACTACTGCAGCAACGCACAGTGATAATAGTATAATGTTTTGGGATAATTATTTACCTATTTCTTTTTCTGATTTTTCTTATAATAATGTTTTTTATCATGGCGTAATTACAAATAATCCTTCAATCAGGGAGTCTATTGATTTAAAAAAATGCACCTCTAAATCTTCAAATATTTCTATAACTATACCAGATTTTAAATACAAGGGAAGCCCTATATCTCATGAATTATTTAGTACGCACAAATATATAAATAGAGTTGCCACTGTTTACTCTGTTATTGATGGCCAAGCTTTAAACAAAATAGCATCTTTTAGAGTTTCTGATATACAAAGTAATGGAATAAAAATCACAATTAATTTAGTAAGTCATAGACCGTGGGATAACATTAGCGTTCCTCAAGTTAAAACTACTACAAATCAAAATTATTTTCCTATTGTTTATGGAAAAGATTTTACAGGGAGTTCTAGCTCGTATGCTTCGCCTTCTTACATTGAAACTTTTAGCAAAAAATTATGGCCAGTAAAAATAGATAAATACAGTTACTTTTTTCAATGTTTATTACATGAAGATTTTTCAGCTGGGACATCTATCAGATTGCGTTATTACGAAAAAGGATTTGATGCTTTTGTTCCTCTAGAAACTGCTCTTGATTCTGAAAGCTATGAAAACGGAATTAGTGTTAGGACTTATTTTCATTTAAGGAGGCATTTTAAATTCAAGCCTACTGCAGCAATTTCTAAAACATTTTCTGATGTTGCTAATATAATTGATGGAACTGCAGATCAAACTATTAGTGATACTTTTGCAGAAATGCCTATGGATAAAAATAGTGCTGGGGTTACTACCACCCTTACAAAAGACAATGTTTTTAATTTTCCAGCTTTTGATGATCCTCCAGATATTACTTCTGATTCTAGTACAAATTTTGGTTTTGTTATAGAGATAAGATGGAAAATGATAGATTTCTATGGAACCACAGGTGACAGTAATGGCCTTACTGCAAATAGCGTTACAGTAAGTAATAACAGTAGATATACCACAGGTAATATAAGCGACTCGGTTGCTGGAGGTACAACCTTTGCAACAAACGGAACTTTTAATACTGTAAACGCTTCAACTGGAAGTAGTAATGCTGTAACCATAAATGAAACAACTTCATCAACAAATGGTGCAACAACAGCAACTGAATTTACATCTTTTCCTTATCAAAACGGATTATCAATTAGGTTTACAAGATTAGTAACCTCTGCAACAGACGGAACTGGAACTGCATCGTCTGGAATTAATTCAGATTTACAAGTTGCTGATTTAAGGTGCAAGGTAACTTGTAGAATAGATAAGTTTAATACAACCACAGATGGCTTTGCTAGGATTAGAGATATAGACAGATTATACTGCGCAAATGATGGATTAGATAATGGCATTACAGGGTTAAGTGGTCAAGTTGAAGAAATACACCAAGCGCATTTAGATTTATTAAATAGATTTTGTGACGTTGATGTTGCAACAAATCCCAATACAAATATAGATGGTTACAGTGGATTAGATTCTGCAAGGAATAATTGGGATATAAGATACTGGATTGAAGAACCAGAGTCATTAGAAAAAGTTTTAAATAAATTACAATTTGAAGGTCAGTTTGTTTTTAGATTTAAGCAGGGAGATTTTACTCAACCACAATATGTATTTGTTCCAGATTCTCCAAGCTCTATTTTAACATTATCAAAAAACGATATATCAGATGTTGATCTAGAGGTTTCAAATCCAACAGATATTGTAACAAAAACCACAGTTAATTACGATAAACACCCAGCTCTAGGAACTTATCAAAATACAGTTACTGGCGTAAATAGTACATCAAGAAAAAATAATAATATACAATCAAAAGAAAATATAAAAGAAATAAATCTAGATGCTCTTGTTAATAATATAGGGGACACTGATCCAACTGGAGAAGATAAGAATGATAATTTCTTGGCTTACATAAACGCTTTATTTGGTGATATATACTTGAATATTTCATTAGATATAGTAAACCCTAGCAAGTGGGTTGATTCAAGCTTAGATCCAGTTGAAGTAGGTGATATAATTGATTTTAATAATGATAATATGTTTCCTGTTTCGCCTTTAGGTTTTAATTCTAATTCTTGGAATGGTTTAAATTTTATTATTGTAAGTACAAAAAGAAGTTTAGGGAAATTATCAATTAAAGCAAGGAGCCTATAATGGCAAATATGGATGTAAAAATACCACGATTTTATCCAGATTTAATAAACCATATTATGTCAAGAGGTGTAGCTCAAACTGATGTAGCAGATGTAATTACTGGAACTAATTTAATTGGCGTTCAAAACGGAACAGAAGCCGAATTATTTGACCTTAACCCTTTAAATCAAGTTGACTTTAATACAAGCGCAGATGATGATGGCCACGTATTAATTAATATAGACACTCAAAACCAATCTAAAAGAATTAATTTTATTGCGATTTTAAACCATAATATGGTAACAGCTGGAGCAGAGTTTATTGCAGCGACCTCTAATACTGAAAGCCATATAAATAATGTAGATTTTGCAAGTGGACATGCAGACATTGATGGGACAGAAATAGTAAATGCAGATGATATTGAGTCAAGTGGAACACACGCAGTTACTCCAGGAACAAACGGATCAACAATTATAAGGTTTGCCGAAACTTCTCACCAACATATAGGAATACAATTTCAAGGTTCTGATGGAACTTTTACAGCTACGGATTTAAAAATAGGCTGTATAATAGTTGGTGAATATTTCGATATGCCTTTTGCTCCAGATTTATCATTAAAGCGATCTATTGTATATGACTCAAATAAAATACAAGAATCATTAGGTGGTCAAAAATATAGTACAATGGTAAATCATGGCAGAAAAACTTTTGGAGCTGGAAATATATCTCCGTTTAGTGTAACGACTGTAAATCACGACCTTTATGGAGGTAGAATAATATATGATTTAAGCTTTAGTTTTTTAAACAGCGATAAAATAATGCCTGAAGAATATTCCAATCACGAAGATGGCTCTGGAGATGATCAAGTCATTACCGATATTTGGGAAGTTACAAACGGAAATCATCTACCTTTTATTTTTAGCGTTGATAATACTAGCGAAGGAGACGAAGCCGAATCAGAACATATATTCGCTAGATTTGGACAAGAATCATTAGATATGACTCAAGTAGCCAATGGCGTTTATTCGTTAAGTATGAAGATTGAAGAAGAATTTTAGCTTCTTATAGATATATGTATTAAATTACAACCTTATATTAGGGGAGTTTCCTCTCACCTTGCTCCGTGAGTTGTTATTCACAATATTCAGCTCCCCTAATACTCTTTTTATCTTATAGAGTTATGTAACTCTTAAAAAAACTGAAATAAACTCTTGCAGGTTATATTTTAATTGAGTACATTACTATGTGAATAACACTTTTAAAATAACAAATGGAGCAAACATGACAAACTCAAATGATTATGGTAATTACATAAATCTTTCAAACAGATCAAAAGAACAAATTCAAGCTAGATTAGAGCTATCTATTTATAGTGCTGGAATAAACACGCTAGAACATACATTTGCAAACACTCTTAAAGATGATCTTTACTATGGTTTTTTCAAGGTAGATGCAGACAATGGAAATAATGAACTTCCTATCAGAGTTACAACAGATGGAGTTGTTCATTTAGAAGTATGCCCAGAGGATTTTCAAATAGGACACATTGATGATCTTGTAACACTTGCAAAAAATCTTACTATTTTTAAAGATACTGATTTAAAAGGGGGTAAGTAACATGACAAACGAACATAAAACAGCTATTAAAGATTACAGAAAGCCATTTATCCAAGACGCATTAGAAAGAGAGATAAAAACAAAAGAGTGTAAATGTGATTACTGCGACAAAAACGAAGGTAATACATGTGGAAAATATTATGGCTTTTATATAAAAGTTGTAGAAAAACATAACAAATACATTTCTTGGGTTTTTGCTGACGACCTAAATACTTTTTTTCAAGGAGGCAGGTAATATGGCTTATGTACAAAAATCCTCTATAAAAAAACTTGTAAAAGATAAAGGTTTTAGAATCAGCCCAAGTTCTTACGATGGAATAAATAGATCGGTTGAAAGTATTATCTTGCAAATGTTAGAAAAAGTAGATCAAGACGGAATGAAAACTTTAATGGATCAACATACTGGAATAACTAAAAAAGCTAAAGTTGTAAAAAGCAAATCTTGTTCCAGGTGTTGTATGATTAAAGATCAATTTATTCAATGGGCAAGAGCTACTCAAGATTGGTGTATTACAAAAGCCACTACACTATCAAGGCGGGTGTAAAATGTTATTTACCAATATACATAAGCCTGAAGAAAATACTGGTCCAGAAATTAAAGATTTTTGGACAGATGAAAGAGTAATCGAATTTATAAGAACTTCAACACAAGGACAATACTGGATTTATAAAGGTTGTAAAACTCTAGGTATGAAAATGAAAGCCTATAAAGAATGGATTTTAAAAGGGGATAAATAATGTATTGTATTCAATGTGATAATAAGTTTGTAATTCAACAATACAATTCTTATATGAATATGTGCAATAAATGTTCCAATGTTCAAAGATTTTCAATGGAGGTAGAGTTTGATCATCCAGAATGCGATTTTGGAGTTTTAGTTGATGCTAACTTAACAAGATTATTATTGCAATTTAAAAAAGCAAAAAAAACTGGTTGGCACCATTCGTTAGCTGGTTGCCCTAAAATAAAAATACTGAGCGTAAAAGATAATTTTACAGGAGAATTAATTAACCCTAATTTGATAAACAAAATGTTGGAGAAAAAATGAGACATTCAGAGAGACAATATTTAGAGCTAGAAACTAATTTTTTAAATTTATTTAATGCAGTTGAATCGCTTTTAACTATTACAGAAGGCGAAAATTTAGACAGCGATCAATTAAAAGCTAGACATCTTGGGGTATTATCAATTAGGTTAAATGATATATCAGAAAGATTTTCAAAAATTAAACAGGAGGTGCAGTCAAACATGTTCCGTGTCGATACTGTTATTCACAAAAAACCTCCTGTAACTTTAGAAGAAGAAGAATCAAAAAAACTAATAGAGTGCGTTGAGCATTTTATTTGTATGTGGGAAAAAGTAGATGATCCTATGCCGTATAAGGATTTACTTAATAAACTAACTAACAAAAGCGATTTACCACAAGATAGGAGCAATAATGACTAAATCAAAACAAGCTAAAAGATTAAAAAGAAAAAAAGCAAAAAGAAAAAATGCTAATATGCAACAGAACGGATTATCTTATAATAAAAAACAAGAGCTAGAAAAAAATAAAAAGTATAGTAAAATAAAACCTCAAAGAAAATACGGAGCTAATAATGAGTCAAAATAAAGAAATAAAAAAATATCTAAATCACGGAAATAGATTAACCAGCTTGGAAGCACTAAATTTATTTGGGTGTATGCGTTTGGCTAGTAGAATAAGCGATTTAAAAAATGAAGGCATGGCTATTGGTTCGGAAACAATAACGGCAGCAAATGGAAAGAAATATTCACAATACTATGCTTTACATCCAGAAGGTAATAAAGCTCAAGTCAAGTTGTTTTAAGGACATAATATGATATTTGCACTAGATATATATGAGTGGATATTAAACTTCGCAATGCTTGGGATTGCTAGTTGTTTTTGGGCGTTGTTTTTTATTCTATGTATTCTTATTTATTTTGGAGTAATAATGGGTATTCAAATAACAAAAACGATGTTTAAAAAAGGGAGTTTAAAATGAGATATTATTTTGAAGCTTTGTTCAGCGCAGAGTATTTTCCTTATTGGGAATTTAGTCAGCTATGCATATTGTTTTTTGTTTTAAGGGTTTTGACATTATTATATAAAATAATAAACAATCAAAAAGAAATAAAAAAAACTTTACAAAATATATTAGAAACAAGGAGATATTATGATGCTTGATTTTATTGATAACTTTATTGACTTACTAGAGTATTATTTAATTAAGTCTATAAGAGCATGGCTAATTGTTTTAGCGTTAATTGTTATATATAATTTTTTAATAACACAAGGAGTGTAAAATGGGATTTTTACAATTAAATAAAAACTATCATATTAATAAACCAGTAATAATAAAATTACTAGAAGATCCTGCTTTAATTAACGGATTAGCTAAAGAGTACAATGGAAAGACCTATTTGCAATTTAGTATAAAAGTGCAAAACATAGGGCAGGAATATTTAACAAAAGAACAAGATTCGTATAAAATAAATGCTGGGCAAGAAGTTGAATTTAAAATGACCGATTCTTTGCATCAAAAAATTGTAAACTTTCAAGAAAACGAACTTGTTTATATTAATATGAAACCAAGATCAAAAGGTGGCTATTTATGGGATATTAAACCAGCAACTGGAGAAGATATTGAGAAACTAAACAAGAATCACGGAGTTGAAGATTTTAATAATGCTAGAAAAAACGTTAATAATGATTCTAGAGGATTAGAAATTAAATGGGGAATGGCTTTTAATAATGCAACAAGATTAGTTGCTCAAACAACTACAAGCGTAGATCAAAAAGAAATGGTTGATCAGATTAAAAGAATAATTGCACCAATGTTTCAAGTTGCTTGTGGTATGGATAAAACGATTGATTTTATTAATAAAAAGCAAAAACCAACAGAAAAACCAACAGAAAAAAAGACAAAAGAGGAGATTGAAGATGAGTTATTCTAAAAAAAAGATTAATAAAAGAAAAGAATATGGAAGTTATAGTGCTGAATTGCAAAGCAAGTTTGGAGTAATAAATATTTATAGAAAGATGTTAAAAGATGGTATAATAAAAAAAGGTGGATCAGCGCATAACAGAATGAATCAATTATATATAAAAATACATGAACAAAGCTCAAAAGAAAAAACTTCATAGTTTAGTTAGGCAAATTGTAATTGCTAGAGATAAGGTATGTTTAAGATGCAAAAAATCTACAAACTTACACGCCTCTCATATTTATCCAAGAGGGAAGTACCCTAAAATGCAATTTGATCCACTTAATGTTAAAGCTCTTTGTTTAGGTTGTCATCTTTATTGGTGGCATAAGCATCCAATAGAAGCAAAAGAATGGGCACAAAAAACTTTAGGTGGAAGAAGATTAAACAAATTAAAAAAACAGGCAAATACAATAAATAAGAGCTTGTGGGATTTTAAAGAAATAAAAAAACAACTAGAAAAGGAGCTGGAGCAGTATGACAATGTCTAAAGAGCTTATTAATAAAGTAGTAGAAATAATGGAAAAAAATACAAATACTTTTAAAGAGTGCGTTGATTATTATATAGGCATGAAAAAAGAAATAACAACAATAAAAGATAGGCTGTACAAGTTACATGATATGAAAAAAGAAATAGAAGCAATAAAAAACACTCAGATTGATATTTTAAAAATGATAAACAAAATGGAGCAAAAATAATGGCAAAACGATTTGTTGACACAAAAATATGGGATAAAGCATGGTTCAGAAAACTATCTTCAAAGAATAAACTTTTTTGGATATACTTATTGACTAAATGCGATCACGCTGGAATATGGGATGCTGATTGGGAAGCAGTAGAATTTTTCATTGGAGAATGGGTTGAGTTTGAAGAACTTCCAAATGAAGTTACATCTAAAATGCAATATATAAAAGAAAGTGGTCAGTATTTTATACCAGCTTTTATTGAATTCCAATATGGAAGTTTAAGAGAAAATTCAAAACCTCATTTAAGTGTTATTAAAAGACTAACAGAAAAAGGGTTGCTAAACCCTATACAAAGTGTATCTAATACTCTTAAAGATAAAGAGAAAGCTAAAGTTAAGGTAAAAGATAAAAAAAAAAGAGGAGAAGAATGGAGTTTAAAAGTAGTTAAGATTGCAAAGGAATTAAAATTAGATGGAAAGATTACAATAGCTTTTGTTAATTACTGGACAGAATCAAATGAAAATGGTAGAAAGATGAGATATGAAATGCAAAAAACATTTGATATTAAAAGGCGATTAATAAAATGGAGAGATAATAATACAGAATGGACAAATAATAATATTAATACAAGAAAATCTTTTGAATCTAGTTTTACAAAATTAAAATCTGGAATAGGCTACAAAGCTTGGTGTTCTAAATGTGGAAAGAAAGAAATGCCTGCAGACTTTTTTGCTATTAAAAAAGGTTCTAGTTGTTGTGCAGTTGATTATCTTAGTAAAGAACCAGAGAAAAAAAATGATGATCTAATTGATTTTAATAGTTTTAAAGAAAAAAACCCAGGAGCTAGAGGATTAAATCATTTAAGTAAGTATATAAAATGAAAAAAAAAGAAAATATAATTGAATATATATTAAGAACTCAAGAGTATTTCAGATTTAGAAAGTTTGAAAGAAAAAAATACAAATGTAGAACTGAAAATGTAGATGCTTATATTTTTTTATGTAGTAACTGTGACAGTTTATGGTCACGTGTTGAAGCTTATATAAATACAAGAAGATGGTTAAAATATTCTGAACAAATAATGCCAAAAATAGGCAAAAAAAATAAAACTTGTCCAGATTGCAAAAAAAAATAAAATAAGGAGCAAAAACAATGTTTAATACACCTTCAATGAAAGAGATAAATCAAATAAAACAAAATAATTATAATGTAATATCAACTTTTAGTGGTTGTGGAGGTAGCTCTTTAGGTTATAAAATGGCTGGTTATAAAGTTTTATGGGCAAATGAGTTTATTCCTGCAGCTCAAGAAACATATAGAGCAAATCATAAAAGCACTTTTTTAAATACTAAGGATATTAGAAGTGTTACAGGAGAAATGATTAAAAATGAAGCTAGAGTAAATGAAATAGATATTTTTGACGGATCTCCCCCTTGTGCTAGTTTTTCAATGTCAGGGCAACGTGAAAAATTATGGGGCGAGGTAAAAAAATATAGCGATACAAAACAAAGAGTTGATGATTTATTTTTTGAATATACTAGATTAATAAAAGAACTGAAACCAAAAATATGCATTGCAGAGAATGTGGCAGGGCTTACTTTTGGAAAAGCAAAAACTGAAGTTTTAGGTCAAAATCAATATGATATGTTTAATTCTCAAGAAAAAACAATATTATACCAAATTGAACAACACGGATATAATGTTAGTTATAGAATTTTAAATGCAAAAGATTTTGGAGTGGCTCAAAATAGACCTAGAATTTTTATAGTTGGAGTTAGAAATGATTTAAACTTGTCGCCAAGTTTTCCATTGCCATTAAATAAAAAACATGCAACATTTAAAGATGTTGTAAAAGACTTAATCCAAACAGAAGATGAAATAAAAGAAAGCTTAATTGATCCAAAATATGAAGTTTATAAATATATCTTAAAACTTAAACCAGGTGAATGTGGTTCTGACTATCACAAAACTGGATCATATTTTAATTTAAAAAGAATGGAATGGGATAAGCCTTGTGGTACTATACTGCAAATGGAGGGTGGACCGAGCGTAGCTTGTGGACATATTCACCCAGAAAGAAACGGAAAGCTTACAATAAAAGAACTAAAAAGACTTCAAGGATTTCCAGATGATTTTAAATTAACAGGATCGTTTCAACAAAAATGGGAAAGGATTGGTAGGTCGGTTGCACCACCAGTTATGTATTATTTATCAAAAACAATAAAAAATAATGTATTAGATAAGTCATAGGAGCAGAAATGAAAAAAGACAACGTTTTACCAAAAAAAAAGTGGGAGTTTGATGAAAGTGTTACTAGCGTATTTGATAATATGCTAGAAAGATCAATCCCTCAATATTTAGAAATGAGAAAATTAGTTTCTAATTTATCAAAACAAGTGATAGAGAAAAACGATTTACCAACAAATACAATTATAGATATTGGATGCAGTAAGGGTAGAGCTTTAGAGTCAGTGCATAAAATATTTCCTAGTTTTAATTATATAGGAGTTGAAGTTAGTGAATCAATGTATTTATACTGTAAAGAAAACTATAAGCAACACAATATAAGGTTTTACAATAATGATTTAATTGATTGGTACCCTCAAACAAAACCAGATAACTCACTAACATTGTCAATATTAACGCTTTGCTTTATTCCAATAGAATATAGGTCGTATGTTTTAAAAAATATTTATAATAATTTATGTATAGATGGCTCTCTAATAATCGTTGAGAAATGTTTAAGTAATAATTATGACACTTCTGAGTATTTTGACAACGTTTATTATGATTTAAAAAGCAAAAACGGATATACACAAGAACAGATTAAATCAAAAAGAAAATCCCTTGAAGGTGTCTTAGTACCACTTACAACATCATTTAATGAAGAATTGTTTAAGCAAGTAGGATTTAAAAAAATAGATATATTTTGGAAATACTTAAATTTTACAGGGTGGATTATGACAAAATAAACTAACTCTTATATAACTCTTTAAAAAAAATAAATAAAGAGTTTGCATGTATTATTATTGTTTAGTACATTACTATGTGAATAACATTAACAAACTAAACAAAACGGAGCAGGACATGACAAAAGGAACTTTTAATTTAGAAAGAGGATACGGAATAGAGATAGAATTTTTAAGACCTTCTACTCTCTCTCAAAGAATAATAGCTAAGGCGATTAATCGACAATTAACACTTCCAGGTACACCACTTAATAGAAATGGTTGCCAGGTTGAGTCTTACAACCACAATACTGTAAACAACTGGAAGATCGTAGGAGATGCATCTGTTTATACTACAAACTCAGATCGTGGATATACAGGACACAATGAAATTGTTTCACCAATTTTATATGGCTATCAAGGGTTAAAACAATTAGAAGCGGTTTTAGAAGTTTTAAATACTCTTAATTGTAAAGTTAATTACCATTGTGGAATACACGTTCATCACGATGTTACAAAAAAAGTTTTAGAAGGCAGAAAGCAAACAACTACTTTTTTAACCAACTTAGTAAAATACATTGCTAAGTACGAACATTTAATTTATAAGCTAGTTTCACCTTCAAGATTAGATCAAAGAAGATACTCAACACCAGTCAGACAAGATTTTGCAGAGTATCGTAGCGATTTAATAGATGTAAAGAAATTAAAAAAGTCTATTAAGTCAGATGTAAACAGAAAAGTAGACAACGATGGACTTAATCTAAACAACGGACATTACGCTATAAGACCAAGAACACAAAAGCGTAGAGCTTGTGGATTAAATCTTTTAAATATTTGGACTAGAGGTTCTGTTGAATTTCGCTATCATAACGGAAGTTTAAATTTTAAAAAGATTACATCCTGGATAGTTTTTACACAGGCGATTGTTAACACTGTTGAAACTACAAAATCAGTTCCAATGAATTTTGTTCCCAATAATGTAAAAGGACTTACTAGATTCAGAAAGTCTTTAGGGTTCGTCAGTACATCAAATAGAAGTCCTCTTGTAAAATCTACTAGCAATTATATGCTTAAAAGATTCAAGCAGTTATCAAATAGAGAAACAGATTACAGAAGACATAACCAATACAACCACGTCAGAGATGGCGTGGTAGTATAATAAATAGGGAGATTATATTATGTGTGGATTAGCAGGAGTAATACTAAAACAAAAAAATAGAACAAATGTAGAGTTGAAAAAAATAACTACATCTTTTAAAAATATGCTTACAGAAGCAGATACAAGAGGAGGACACGCTACGGGATTTGCTTTAATAGATAAGTACGGAGATTATTTATTATGTAAAAAAAATAAAGATGCGTTTGATTTCTTAAAAGATAATCAAGTAAATAGTAATATTGATTCTATTACAAATGACGTTATATGTTTAATGGGACATACTAGATACGCTACTTTAGGATCGCCAGATATTAATAAAAACAATCACCCTATTAGAGCTGGAAAAACCATAGGTACTCATAATGGATCAATACACAACCATAAAGAGCTATTTAGAAAGTTTGATATGGAAAGATATGCTCAAGTAGATTCAGAAGCTATTTTCAGACTTTATGAAACATCAGACAATGCGAAAGATTTTTCAGAAAATAGATTGCCACTGGTTAGAGGTCGAGTTACTATTGTTTGGGCAGATTTAGAGTATGCAGATTACATATATATAGTCAAAGCAAATAATCCACTAGAAATGGTTTATATTCCAGAGTTAGATGTTCTAGCTTATGGAAGCACTTTAGATATAGTAAAATCTGGTAAATGGGGTGATTTTGAGCCAATTAGTATAAAAGCAAATACTATGATGAGAGTTAATACTAAAACATTAAACAAAAGAACAAAGTCAATTAAAATTATAGAACCAATTAAAAAGAAGTCTTATGTTTATAATAAAGATTTGGGAATTTATCAAAACACAGTAAAAAGATTTGTTCCTAGATATTCATATATTGAAAAACAAAGAGAGCTTTTTAAGGCTTTTAAATCCAGCGATGGATCAACAATTAGGAAGATAAAATGAAAAAGCATTTATTTGTTTACGGAACACTAAAAAAAGGTTTTCATAATCATATCTTTTTAAAAGATTGTAAAATGACAGGACACTTAAAATTAAAACACTATGCCTTAGTTGATCTAGGGCATGGGTTTCCATATATGATTGAATCAACAAAGCACGAATGGGTTTATGGAGAAGTCTATGAAGTCAATAGAGCTATTTTAAAAAGAATTGATTTATTAGAAGGCGTGCCATATCATTATCAAAGACAGAATATGTTATTAGATACGCCAGAGGGTAAACCAATTAACACATATTACTATGTGTCTAATTTAAAAGATGTTGAACATCTTAAAGTAAAAGATAATTACTGGGCACCTAGTAAAGCTTATAGTACAGTATTTGATGTAATTGTTGATGGTCGTGAATATTCTGATACTGCAGATAAGATAGTATTTCATATGAGATTTTTTGATGGCGACAGAACACCAACTAACAAAGATTATATGAAACTTGTAAAAGCTAGAAGTCACTTACCTATAAATATAGATAGCGAAAATTTATTTCTTTTAGATTGTATTCATTATGGAATAGTAAAATATATAGATTATAAGTATATTAATAACGTGAATAAACAATAACAGGAGCTTTTATGAATATATTTATATTAAACGAACACCCTCAAACTGCAGCTAAAATGCAACACAATAAGCATGTAGTTAAGATGGTTTTAGAGTCTACTCAAATGTTATGTGGCGCATTTGATTCAACGCATAAACCACCATACAAAAGAACACACTATAATCATCCTTGTTCTATTTGGACTAGAGAAAGCAAAGAAAATTATATGTGGCTATTAATACACGCTTTTAGTTTAGCAATAGAATACACGCACAGATATAACAAAGTGCACGCATCTCAAAAAGTAATAAACTGGTGCTATAAAAACATAGACAAAATAAATTTTCCAAAGCAAAAAAGAACTCCATTTGCTTTAGCTATGCCAGACCAATACAAAACAAGCGATGCTGTAGAATCATATATTTATTACTATATAAGCGAAAAATTACAAAACGCTCAATGGAAAAATAGAGAAAAACCATTTATTTTTAATAAAGATACTCTAGGTTTGATTAAGAACTAGCAGAATAGGGTAGGAACTATGAAGCGCAGAATTGGGATAGTACCGCATCACTATCCCTTTTTTGTTTTTAATGTATAACTATTTTATTTAATATAATATCATATCTAAATTATAACGAAAAAATCTAAGGAGTCATTTATGCCAATGGGAAAAGGTACATACGGATCAAAAAAAGGTAGACCAACCAAAAAAAAGAAAAAAAGAAAAATTGTTAAAAGAAAATAAAGGCGTTACTCTTGATGTCGAATTAGTAGGGATTAAAAATTTAAAGACTACTCATAATTATAGATTAGAGTTTGATGTTTTTGAAGTAGACACGCCAAGAGTAAAAGAGCTAATTGATAAATTAAATAAAGTCTTTGCTATGGCTTTAGTGGAATATGACCAATAAACAAACGCAGAAGAAACGCTCAAATCATAAACCTAATGGCAGTTTTGCCAAAGGAAATAAATTAGGTAATCGCTGGAAAAAAGGCGAGTCTGGAAATCCTAATGGAAGGCGAAACGCCTATACTGATTTAATAAAAGACTTTAGTTTTAGCAAGGTGGGTGAAAAAGAGCGAAGGGAAGTTGTAGTATCTAAATTATTTAATCTAGCTGAAAGGGGTGATTTAAGAGCCATACAATTCATTGTAGAGCGATTGGAAGGAAAAGCTTTAGAGCGTATGGAAACAACTAACAAATCTGAACCAATACAAGTAATGGTAATTGATGAAAAATAAAACAATTAAAATTATAAAAGTAAAAGATCAATATTGGACTTATACAACTTTATATAAAAATGATAGAATGGTCATTAAATACAACTAGAAAAGAAATATTACACAACCCTGCTAGATTTAAAGTCATTGTTGCTGGTCGTAGATGGGGTAAAACAATATTGAGTTTAATGTATTTATTAAAAGATGCATTTAACCCTGGAGAGCGCAGATGGTTTATCACGCCAACATATAGGCAAGGGAAAATGATTGTGTTCCCAATATTAAGACAAATGTTTGTTGGATTTAAGGGTGCTAAATTAAACGAATCTGAAATGCTAGTATCTTTTGACAATGGTGCAGAATTAAGCGTAAAAGGAGCAGATAATGAACATAATCTTAGAGGTGTTGAATTAACTAAATGTGTAATGGATGAAATGGCTTATATCAAACCACATGTATGGGAAGAAATTATTTATCCTATGTTAGCAACTACTCAAGGAGAAGTTTTATTTATTGGAACGCCAAGTGGATATGATATTATGTATGATTTGTATTCTAGAGGACAGGGTGAAAAAGATTGGCAAAGCTGGAAATTTACCACTATTGAAGGTGGCTTTGTACCTCTAGAAGAAATAGAAAGAGCTAAAAGAACTATGGATGAAGTTATATTTAGGCAAGAATTTGAAGCATCTTTTGAAACAACTGGTAATAGAGCTGCATATAATTTTGATCGTGATATTAATTGTTCTAAAGCCAAAGAGCTTTCTAATAACTTATGGTGGGGAGTTGATTTTAATGTAGATTTTATGACTGCAGTTCTAGCGTGTGAATATACAGATGGCACTATACACTTTTTTGATGAGCTTAGATTAAAGAACAGCAATACTGAAGAGTTATCTATCAAGATGAAAAAGATCGCTCCAAATATAGAGTGTTACCCTGATCCTGCAGGCAAAGCTAGAAGCACCACCAGTAGGAGATCAGATCATCAAATATTAAGAGATCACGGTTTTTTAATTCGTGCTAAAAAATCACATCCAAGTCACATAGATAGATTAAACGCTTTAAATAGAAAATTAAAAGATGCAGAAGGTAAAGTTGGAATGACCATTGATCCTTCTTGCACTTATTTAATAAAAGATTTAGAACAATGCCAAAGAGATAAATATGGAAAGCTAGATAAAAAAGATATGCAATTAACACACGCACTTGATGCATGTTCTTATGCTATTAGCCATAAATTTCCTATTCGTAGAATGGTTGGCTCAACAATAAACTGGTAGAAATAAGGAAAACATAATGTATAATTTTGGCAAATCCGTGAACAAAGTAATTATTCCAGACCTTGCAGAAACAGCTGTTATTGATAGCGTTGCAAACGCATCTAAGGAATATTTTCAAAAGCAAGACACCAATAAACTGGAATCAATAGATTATTATTATAATCAAAACTTAGATAATCATCTAGAACAATGGTTTGCTTCCGATAGCTTAACACAAGTTCCTCCATTTATTTCTAGTTGCGTTCCTAGGTTTGCTAAAGCTAGAATGATGTTATATAAAGATGCGCCACAAAGATTAATAGCAGGTGAATCTAATGAAGATTATAATGGATTGGCTTTTAAATTAAATAGCCATACAAGAGAATTTGCAGAATTGAGCTGGTTATTAGGTCAATGCTGGATGAAAACTGTTTATAATGAAAGGCGTGAAAGATTAGAATATGAAATTTTACCAGTAGTTCAAGAATATTTTATTTATGGAGAAAGAGAACCATACGGATATAGCTATGAAATAGAATCTATTGATGTTAATAGGCGTTTTGTATTTTGGAGCGAATCAAGAGAAGGTATTCCTGGAATGCATTTTGAGTTTAATAATAAAGGGCAAAGATTTGCTATAATGGGTAATGAAGATATGTTAAACCCTTATGGGATAAACCCTATTAGTTCTGTTGCTTTTAATTCAGACGCATATGACGTTACAAGAGCATCTCTACATATCGCTATGGCTATGACTGAAATCGCTTTATCTGTTAGATCAAGATTAGGTCAGCCTGTATTTACAGGAATCGAAGAAGGTCAAAGCAGAATTAAATCTGGTATTGATAATGCAATCATATTACCAGAAGGAGCAACGTTTGATTATAAATCACCTGCTGGAAACTTAAATGAATTAATTGATGCAGTTAAATCTATGGCAAATCAAACAGCAGAAAATAATCAATTAAGAATTAGATGGGGCGAGTCAGGTGGTAATACACCAAGTGGTGAAGCTCTTAGAATATTAGAAATTGAAAACCTTGAAGCTAGAAAAAGTGATGAGGGTTTATTTAGGGAATGGGAAAGCTCAAGATATGAAATTGATAGGACTATATTAGAAACGCATAACAAGATAACATTATCAGAAGATTACTCTGTTGACTTTGGTGAAGTAAGTTATCCTATGTCACCAGAGCAAGAAAGAGCGTGGCTTGATTGGAAACTAGAAAAAGGTATAATGACTCAAAAAGAGCTTTTATTATACTTCAACCCTGATATGTCCGATAATGAAATAGATTCTAAGCTTAATGAAGTAAGAGAAGAAACAAAAGCAAATACAGAAGCGACAACACCACAATCAACCTTTCAAAGATTAGTAAACGCCAATGCCTAATGTTCAACCAGCTGTTGATAGATTTATAAATGAAATTGAAAGACTAGAAAGAAAATTTGAAAAAGACTTAAATAAATTAGTTGTTCAGTTAAGTAGGATGTCAGATACTGAAGTAATTAGAGCAACTAGAGAATTAAATTTCTTTCAAGAGTTAACAAACAGTGGCTATGGGAAAGCTTTAGACAATTTTGATGAAAGCTATGCTGTTATGTTACAAGCTGCAATTAGGGAAGGAAATAAAAGAGGAATCCCTGCATTAGCTGGAGCATCTGTTGAATCGCTAGAAGTTTTAAAAGATATGGATTTTGAAAGACTCTTAGGCAGAGCGAGTATATATTCGAATGAATTAGAGATACAGCTGTTTAGGGGCGTTTTTGGAGGTGTAAATCCTAAAACAATCAGCGATAACTTAATAAATATACGATTAGCGAGTCATCAACTAAATGTTGTAGCTTATGACGGATTAAAAATATTTGATGATATGGCTAGATATAAAGTGTTTGAAGGTCAAGATGTAAAGTGGGTTTATATTGGACCACAAGATGCTAACACTAGAGATGAATGTAGAGCAACAAAAGATAACGAACCAAAAGAAGGTTATACAGAATCAGAAGTTGGTTCTAGCGATACGCCATTTGGAGTTCGTGGAGGTTTTAATTGCAGGCATAGTTGGATGGTAAGATGAAATCAAAAGACTTAGTTAAATTTAAAAAAAGTCAATGGCTAAAGCTTGGTGGTAAATTAGCAACTAGAATAGTTGAAGATGCTGACAAAGGAATAAGCCAAGATGGTGATGGTGTTAAATTTCCTGCATATAGTACGGATTATTCATTAAAAAAAAGAATAGGTAAAGCTACACCAAAAGGTGTCAGTGCAAGTAAACAAACAAACCCTCCTAATTTAAGATTAACAGGCACAATGCTTAATTCTTTAAAAGTTCAAAAAGCTACAACAGAAAGCGTTGAAATAAATTACAGAGACGGAGAAAAAGTCATAGGTCATTCTAGAAAAAGAGGAAACAAACCTAAGAGAAATATATATGGCTTAAATAATAAAAATTTACAATTCGTTCAAGATTTTATTAACGACAATATTAATGATAATATTAAAAAGTTTAATAAGAAAGATATAATAATTGACGTTAAAATATAGTTGGCTATTTTATGAAAGTTTATTTTTATAGTATATTAACTAAAATAATAAGAGGACAGAATGTCTGAAGAAACAAATACACAGGGCGTGGAAAACCAACCAAAGGCTTACGTTGAGAGACCAGTGGTGGAAAAACCTATATCAACAGAGATGGCAACTGAAAGCCAGGAAAAAGACCTTGAATTACCTGATTATGGTCAATTAGTGCAGGAAAGCAAAAAGTACAGGAAACGTGCTCAAGAATCAGAAGCAAAACTTGAAAAGCTAGTTAAGAAAGGCGAAGCAGAAAGAACAAAGCAAATGGAAGAACAAAACCAATGGCAACAACTAGCTGAAGAAAGAGCTCTAAAAATTCAAGAACTAGAACCTATTGTAGAGCAATTTAAAAAAGATGAAGCTCAACAAAGAGATTCTATATTGAGTACACTAAGCGAAGAAGATCGAGAGCAGTTTGGTGATTTACCAATTACAAAGCTCAGAATCTTAGCAAATAAATTAAACCCTAATGAAAAAAGCGTTCCTAATACAAGTGGAACTCCAGCAAGAGCTGTTAATCCTTCTAATAAAAATTGGACTACAATGACCGATAATGAAAGAAGATCGAACTGGGCAGATATTGTAAAGGGTTATGCGCTTAGAAAATAAGGAGTCTTAAATGGCTGATTATCACGGTTTTTCGGGTGATGTAACCCAAAAAACAGACATTGATGTATTCGTTCCTGAACTATGGGGTGACGGGGTACTTCGATATTTTGAAAAGTCTTTAGTTTTTAAACCATTCTTTGATGATTATTCTAGTTTGGTTCAAGGGCGTGGAGACGTTTTACACATTCCAACAATGCAAGAAGTTGCAAGTGCTACAAAAGCAGCAAATGATTCAGTAGATTATACTGCTAATGTTGAAACAGATATTGATTTAGCAATAGATCAACACGTTTATGCAGCTAAGCTATTTGAAGATATTGCAATGGTACAAAGCAACGAACAGCTTTTTGATAAGTATGCTCAATCTATGGCTTATGCTCTAGGAAAAGCAGTTGATACAAAGATAGAAGAATTATTGCAAACTATTGGAACAACTCAAACTCTAGCTGCAGACAACACAATGTCAAACGCTGATGTTGAAACTGCTCTAGGCACTTTAATGGCTAATGATATACCAGCTGATGAATGTGCTTTCTTTGTTAATCCTCTTATTTATGCTGACTTAATGAACTCAAAAGCATTTGTAACGAATAACTCTGGCGCAGGTGTTGGTTTTGGTAATGATAACGCAGTAATGCAAACTGGTCTAGTTGGAAACCTTTTTGGTATTCCAGTAATGACTAGCTCTTTAATTCCTACAACAACTTCAACAGGAATTGAAGCTGCATATCTAGTACATAAATCAGCTATTGCAGTAGCAGTTCAGCAGGATATAAGAGTACAATCTGAATACGATGTATCTTATCTAGGAACTAAAGTTGTGGCTGACATCATTTATGGTGCAGTAATTACTACTTCAAATCATGTTAAAGGAATAGAATTTTTAAATCCTTAAACCTTGATAAAAAATATTGGGTGGTGTTAATTCGCCACCCTTTATTAAAAGGACATTATGATAATACTTAAAAAAGATAAACATTACGAACATACCCTAGATACTGATAAAGCTTCAAAAATGGTTCAAAATGGCTATGAAGTTGTAAAGGGTAAGACTATATTAGACAAAGCAAAAAAAGAAGTAAAAACAAAGAAAAAGCCTATTAAGAAAAAGTAACAAAAATATGGCTCGTTCACGGTTAACCATTAACCTTAGAGATTAGGAGAATCAATGGCAACATCAAATCTACACAATTATACAACTCAAGAAGCTCAAAATAGACTCGGTGGTGGTGGTTACGATTATGTAACAAACGCAACTGTAAACTCTCATACTTATGTGGCAATCCAAGCATTATCAGTTGATTGCGTAGTTACAGCCACGTCAGTTGATACCGATATTTGGGACACATTAACAAGCGTAACAATTTTAGCAGGTCAAACTATTTATGGTGAATGGTCAAGCGTAGCAGTAGCCAATGGTGATTTTGCTTTAGTATATAGAAAATCTAGCTAGAGGATAATATGGCAAATCTACATAAAAGATCGGTTCAAGAAGCATTAAATGCGACAGTTGGAGGTAATTGGACAGTAAATTCTGCTGGTACTGCAGGTTCAAGTGCTAGTACAGGAAACACAACTCATTTATCTCTAGCCACTATGACTTCAACAATCGGAATACATTCCGCAGTAGAAATTTATTTTAATTTCACAACTACTGCTACTGATGTAAACGCTTCAAACGATATGATAATTCCTAAGAATACCCTTACTTTTTTAACAGTTCCAAGGGGATTAGGAAATACAGTATATCTAAATTATAATTCAACTAGCACAACGACTGGTGCTGTAAGAGTAGTGGAGATATAATGCAAAGTTCAATGCTAAGAACTATTGTCGAAGATTTCGGTAATGGTGGAACAATAGATGGCGACCTAGTAATAACAGGTGATCTACAAGTTGATGGTGGTGGATCACTTAGCTTTGATGAGATAATAGAAGGAACGCAAGTAATAGATGTAACTAGCACCGAAGCTCTATTAGTTAGAAAGAATGGAGATGGTGGCGATATATTTATTGTTGATACTACAAATTCAGAAGTAGATGTTACTGGTAAATTAAAAATTGATGCAAATGCCACTTCTGGAACAGCAATCGAGATTGATTCTGAAACGCAAGATGGTCAAGGTATTTATATGGATATTAGCCAACAAACAAGTGGCTATGGAATTAATATAAATGATGTAGGTACAAGCAGAACAACTGGAGGAATATTATACATAAACTCTAATCAATCTGGTACTGGCACTAGAAATCTAGTTGAAATAATAAACAATCATATTAATGCAACTGGCACAACTGCTTTAAAGATTAAACAAGATTCTGCTCAATACGCTATGGCTATTGACCAAAATGGAAACGCCAATGCAATTAGAATTGACTCTGATGCAACTACAAATGTAGGAGCAATTCAAGCTCATGTAGATTCTTTAACAACTGGAAGGATTGCATATTTCTATTCTAATTCTAGCGACACATCTACTAGAGGATTGGTTAAAATTGTTAATGATCACGCTAGTGCAACTGGTACAACAGCCTTAGAAATACAGCAAGATTCTACTGGGTTAGCTTTACATTCGACTGGTACGATCCTTATAGACCAATCTGCTGGTACAT